>Ga0208543_1000036_pt1 | contig 42158 bp, 60 predicted proteins | sample DEB08_DNA_14_FD_185497 | JGI IMG/M metagenome (GOLD analysis project Ga0208543, IMG submission 185497) | Aqueous microbial communities from the Delaware River and Bay under freshwater to marine salinity gradient to study organic matter... | ecosystem: Environmental > Aquatic > Marine > Coastal ...
CGCGAGCGTCACCCTGACGCGGCTGTAGTTGCTCTGTACGATCACAAGCCCGAGCCTACGTATTTTTGAGTTAGGACTGTGTGCCCTCATTGGGCACACTTTCTGAGATCAAGCACAGCTATCACAAACCTTTACATCAAAACTTCTTATCATGACCAACTGCATCCCTCAGAAATCCCTATACGTTGCCTGCTTCGCTATCAGTGGTATCACAGCAGCCTGTGTGGGCGTTGCGCTGGCTGGCCTACTGTCGGCTGACCCCAAAGGCCCTGACGCGACTGGGCGTGCCGTGGCAATGGTTGCCTGCGCTGGCTTGGCCGGAACTTGCCTGACCCTGGCTGCCGGCGCTGCTACTGACGCCGACTGATCCCGTCACATTTTGTAATGTAGGACAGTAGACAAAGTGTCACAGCCACTGGCACAAGCGCGGCTTATTGTACTATATTAAGTACACCAAGAGGAACGGAGAAGGGTTCACCCTGCGCCTCTTGGTTCAACTGTACTACCGGAACGGAGAAGGGTTTACCCTGCGCCGGTAGTTCATTTTTACTAATCGACCCGTTCTCAACAAGGGGGGCGGGTTCGCAACAAGGGCGGCCAATAAAAGGACATAGGGAACCTGCTGGTACGTGGGAAACATCTGTTACTGTAATACTAAGGGGGTATCCACCAAAAGTCAACTATCCTGTAGTACAGGCCCCCAAAAAAAATACGCACCCAATACTTTCTACTGTGATATGGCTGTACGTACACCACCCGCACTATCGCTACGGCACGCGCAGGGTGAAGTTTTCAACAGCGATGCGCGTTTTCGCGTACTGGTAGCAGGCCGCCGCTTCGGGAAGTCGTACCTAGCCTGCATCGAACTATTGCGTGGAGCGATTGCCGCACCCGGCGAGACCTTCTTTTATTGCGCCCCGACTTACCGCATGGCAAAAGACATTGCCTGGAAAGTTATGAAACGTATTGTTCCCCCGGCGTGGATCAAATCCAAGAACGAAACGGACCTCAAGCTGGAACTTGTCAACGGTTCCACGATTGAGTTAAAGGGCACCGAAAACGCAATGGCGCTACGAGGCCGCAGTTTATCGGGCGTAGTCCTCGACGAAGCCGCATTTATGGACGCCGCCGTCTGGTTCGAGGTAATCCGCCCCGCACTAGCCGACAAACAGGGCTGGGCCTTATTTATTTCCACCCCCGATGGAACGGCCAGCTGGTTTTACGAGCTATGGCAGTACTGCATCACAGGCGACGCCAACTGGAAACGGTGGAGCTTCACTACGATTGAAGGCGGCAACGTTCCACCGGAGGAAATCGAAGCTGCACGAGGCCAACTCGACCCCCGAACTTTCCGCCAAGAGTTCGAGGCCAGCTTTGAAAACCTATCCGGCCTCGTTGCCGTCTCATTTAGCGACGCCAACATCAGCACCACCGCAAAGGACATCCCAATCCTCCCATTACTACTGGGCGTGGACTTCAACGTGGACCCAATGACAGGAATCTGCGCCGTCACGGACAACGACACCCTCTACGTTTTCGACGAAATCCACCTAACCGGCGGCGCCACCACCTGGGATTTCACAGAAGAAGTAATCCGCCGCTTCGGCCTGGAACGTCGCATCATGGCCTGCCCGGACCCAACAGGCGGCGCCCGCAAAACGCAAGGTGTAGGCGCAACAGACCACAACATTTTACGAAAATCGGGATTCCGCGTCTGCGCACCCCGCAGCCCATGGAAAGTACGCGACAAAATCACCGCCGTCAACACCGCGCTTTTAGATGCCACTGGAACGCGCCGCTGCTTCATCCACCCGCGCTGCAAGGAACTAATCAAATCCTTCCGCAGCCTGACCTATGCCCCTGGAACGGGCCTACCGAACAAAAATCTTGGCGTAGACCATGCTTTTGACGCTTTCGGTTACTTATGCCTACAACAATTCAACCTGGCAAAAGCAGGCGTAATGGGCAAAACTTCATATAGGTTGTACTGAGCTACACAAACCAATGGTTAATTACGAAGGCCCAAAAAAGCGAACCCGTGGTGATAAACGCGCCCAAGAATACATCGAGGCACGACAACGCCGCATGTACCGGCACCAACTTGACGGCCACAGCGTGCGCCAAATCGTATATGAACATTCTGCCCGCGAAGGAATAAGCATCCCCACTGCCTGGCGCGACTGGGACCAAGTAAAAAGCTGGACCGAAGAGGACTGGATCCGCGACCGCGAAGCAATGCTGGGCCGCATCCAAACAATGCGTCTCCGCGTCGTCCACGCCGCCATGAAAAAAGGCCACTACCAAGTCGCCGCGCAAGTTTTGGATTCCCTGGGACGTGTTCTGGGCGAAAACACCCCCGAACAAGTCTCGGTCCAAGTTCCATCACTAAATATCCAAGTCGAACCAAAAGTAGTCACCGCGCAACTACCGCAAAGCGACGTAATCGAAGCCGAAATAACACCACAAAAAGAGGTAGATTCAGCTGAACCCAGCGAGTAAATCAATGCCCGGACACTACGGCCAAGGCAAAAAGAAGAAGCCCAAAGGAAAGAAAGGCCCCAAGAAGTAGAATATGAACAGCTGTCGCGATTTCCATGGCAAAACGCGGTCTTTACGCCAATATCCACGCCAAGCGTAAGCGCATCAAGGGTGGCGCGGACGAAAAAATGCGCAAACCAGGCTCAAAGGGCGCCCCAACCGCTGACGCATTCAAAAAAGCGGCCAAAACAGCCAAAAAACGTAAACCAAAGGGACAAAAATAGTGGGCACCCGAATCGTCAGCGGTTTCTGCACACACCTCGAAGTGGACTCCGAAAGCCGCACCACGGAAGCCTCATTTGCCTTCATGACACCCCAAGACCCCGAGGATTTTGCGGGTCTGATGGTACGTCTTGCCAGCGGCATCGAAGTAATGATCGAAGTCGAGGACGATGAGAACTAGTTAAAAGAAAACTAGCTATACTATCACTAGATTGCTCTACTGCGGCTTAAGCGATGTCTACGACCGCACGCACACAAAGCGGTTTAATAAGAAACCCTGACGGCACATATTCAGCCTCAGTTGTCCAAGGTTTAGAAGTACCCGGCCACGATTACATCGAATTTAGCCCTGCAGCTACCCCAGCTACCGGAAGTCAAGACGTAATCTTTAAACTCGGTGGTGCCACTGGAACGACGGTAGCAACTTTAACGTTGACTTATTCCAGTGGAAACCTTTCCAGCGTTGCTAAGGTCTAGTCATGAGCTATAAGTTCAACCCATTTACCGGCAACCTCGACGAAGTAGGAGCAGGCGGCGCTGCCACTCCTGGCGGTGCGGACACGCAGGTTCAATTTAATGACGGCGGAGCCCTAGGTGGTGACGCCGGTCTTACCTACGACAAAACGACAGACAAGCTCACTGTCGGCGGTGACCTTGAACTAGAGAATGGCGGAACATTCACTACCACTGGCCCTATTGGCGTAGGCGGTGCTAACTATGGAGCAGCAGGTCAAGTACTTGTCTCCAATGGATCCAGTGCAGCCCCAACCTGGGAGCAAATTACTCCATCCGCAGTCTTTGGCTGGGACCACGACGATGATACTTATGGGCTTTATCTGCCAGGTACCAGCATCAAAGTCAGCGACCTTACGGGCGCGGTAGACATTGACGTTCAATCGCGAATGCGTCGTTGTGTCATTAACGATGCTGGGGTTGTTCAGTATTACCTAGACGCTGATGACAGCGACATGAAAGCAGGCGATTGGCTTCGCATTATAGAAACTGAAGCACTTGATACTGCTTATACTGGCACAATTAGTGAAAGCACAAATAGTTCACTTCGTGTCGGTGTACCGGCATGGGCTGCTGGTACGTTCACCGTGGGGCAGCGTGTTACGAATGGCGGGTACTTGTGGGAATGCCTTGCAGCCACTTCAACTGCTACACCTGCCGCTGGTGCAGTAGCAAGTGACCTTACAGGTACTGATGGTCAAGTGGTTGTTGAGGTGCCTGCATTCAGCGTGCGTTACGGCTTCTTAAATGGTGTTCACACCCGTGAAGTCAAATTGGGTTGTAACGATGGTCTTATTGCCCAAGGTTTCCGGCCACATCCTGCATTTATCAAGACAGACGGTACTTACAAAAGTGCGTTCTATTTTGGGGCTTATCACACCTATGACGATGCTGGCACTGGATCTAGCGTAAGCGGTCAAACAAATACCCGCAGCCAAACCCGCAACACCTTCCGCACCGAAGCCGCAGCTCGTGGCACTGGATGGCATGTATTGTCTTACTTAGAGCTGGCTGCTATTCAAACACTGCTTGTTTGCGAGTTTCAGGATTACAACTCACAAAAAGTGATTGGGAATGGCTCTGACGCTGGCACAACTTATGGAGTGACAACAGGTCAAAGTGATGGTGATGGCAATCACAGCGTCAACAGCACTGATAACGGTTCCAACGCTGATGATTACATGTCATATCGCGGCATTGAAAATCTTTATGGTCGCGCGTGGCAATTCGTTGACGGCATAAACGTTTATGAGCGAGTGGTCTATTTGACTAATGATCAAACAGCTTTTGCAGACAACACTGCTGATGGTTATGACTTTTACGCTCAAGTTCCAACTGGATCAGCGTCATACCAGAAAGAGCTACATCCGTTAGCAGATGTATTTTTACCGTCTGTTGTGACGGGAGCAAGCAGCACGACGTACCTGGGAGATGCTTTCTGGAGCTCTACCGGGTGGCGTGTGGCCTATGTGGGGGGCGATTCCGGCAATGGTGCGCTGGTTGGGGCCTTCTGCTTGTGGCTGGCCGATGCTTCGGGCGTTTCCGGCGCGTACTTCGGGTCTCGCCTGGCGTATGCTGAAAATTAAGAAAAGCTATACTTATACGGTGATGCCAAATTACATCACCTTGGCTTGGCTCTGTTTTTCCGGGTGGCGTGTGGCCAATGTGGGAGGCAATTCCAACAATGGTACGCAGGATGGAGCCTTCTACTTGAATCTGAACAATGATTCGGGCAATTCCAACACGAACATCGGGTCTCGCCGTTGCCCCCAGGTTTTTAGTAAACCATACAGAGCAAGCCACACCTCTTGGTGAAACAACTGCACCGCATAAAGCATTAGTAGGTACGCCGAATATGCTGCGACGCTGGGGGCTTAAAAATGAAACGTTATGGTAATTTATATCATCAAATTTACGACATAGAAAACCTTCGGGTTGCTTACGAAAATGCAAAGCGTGGCAAGACCAGAACTCAACAAGTTATAAAAGTAGACGAAAATCCTAATTGTTATTTGCTTAAAATACAGCAACTGTTAGAAGATGAAGCATTTGTGAATGGCAAATACACCACTTTCGAGCTGGTAGAGCGCGGCAAACATCGCGTTATCCATGCCTTACCATTTTTCCCTGACAGAATTATTCACCATGCAATCGTTCAAATTATTGGTCCAATATGGATAAAAGCGTTTATCCGCGATAGTTATTCCTCGATACCAGGCAGGGGCATACATGATGGCGTTAGACGCATCAAACATATAATGCCGAACTGCAAGGGATGGTATGCGTTGAAATGTGACATCAAAAAATTTTACCCATCGATAGATCATGACGCACTTAAAACAGCTGTCCGCGCAAAGATAAAAGACCCAAGCCTGCTAAAGATTCTGGATACAATCATTGATTCCGAAGAAGGCGTACCAATTGGTAATTACTTAAGCCAATATTTTGGTAACGTAATATTTAACTCATTTGATCACTGGATAAAGGAGGATCAAGGCGTTAAGTATTATTTTAGATATTGCGATGACTTTGTCATTCTTGCCCCAAGCAAAGAAAGACTTCATTTGCTAAAGAAAGAAATAGAAAGCTACTTAAAGCAGCTCAAATTAACACTAAAAGAAAACTGGCAAATATTCCCTATTGATTCTAGAGGCGTTGATTTTATGGGTTATCGTTTTTGGTGTGATAAAACTTTGGTTCGCAAAGCAACCATTCAGCGATTTAAGGAAAGATTGAAGGTCAAGCGTATGACGTTGAATGAAGCAATTCGACTGCGGCATGTCATTGGATCTTTTCGCGGCTGGCTTCGGTACGCTGATACGTCTAAACTGATAAAAGAAAGCGTATTGCCAGCCAAATCCCGTGTCAAAGCCTACCTTCGTAAATTACGGCAGCGATTATCCCAGACCTCGCTTCGTCAAGAATCAGTGGCTTGTTCCGTATGCCGTTACCCCAAGCACTGATGAGGATGGCGTAATCAGCTACGAAGCAAGCGAAGTTGCAAGCAAGACGCTATTTGCACACGATCTTGATGCCGTGGTTCCAGCAGGTAATGATGCTGACGTGATTGAAGCCGTTAAACACGGGATCAGATTGCAACGAGCAGCGGAATACCCACCGATTCAGGATTTTCTAGACGGGACCGCCAAAGACGATCAAGACCAAATCGATGAATACAAGGCTGCCTGTCTTGCAGTAAAGGCAAAGTACCCGTTCCCCGAGGAGCAGTAGTATCAAAAGCGCACTCCAAGTCTCACTAGACACTAATGGTGCTACTGGCATCGCACTTGGCATCGGCGGCGGCACTAACGCTCACACCTCCACATGGTCAGCGGCTGCTAATGCAGCTTGGCTTAGTCTTGACGCCAAGGGCTGGAACATCACACATAATGGACCTGATCCTACCTAATCGTAAGAAGCGGTGACTAAATGACATACGCAGTCCCTGGTAACATTCGCACCCACCTTGTAAGTTCCAACACCCTCGGTGGAGCTGACAGTCCGTTCACCCGCACGCAAGCGGTGCTGGACATGATGAAGGGCTGGGAAATCATGAAGGCCGTCACCCTTGGGACGGAATACCTCCGCGAGAACAGCGAGGCGTTCCTGCCAATTGAACCACGCGAGGACTACACGGCGTATTTAGCGCGTGTAAACCGGGCCGTATTTTCCCCATTTACGCAACGCCTGGTGCGTGCTGCTGCAGGACTAATTCTGCGCAAACCGATCAGTTTAGTCGGCGACCCATACTGGACGGATATTTTTGCAAAGGACGTTGATGGTTGCGGCTCAGATTTAGACGAATACGCCCGCCGCCTGCTGCTGTGCTCATTAACCTACGGGCATTGTCATACACTAGTAGATTTTCCAGCTCCAACGGGTGCCCGCAGCCTTGCGGAAGAGCGCGAGCTTAACCGCCGCCCTTATTGGATCGAAATCGACCCAGACAACATCTACGGCTGGCGCCTGGACCGTGAAGTCAACTACGGCAATTTAGTACAGGTCCGCATCAAGGAAAAAGCAGTAGTCCCTGACGGCGAATTTGGCGAAAAAGTATACGACCAGATCCGTGTAATCGAGCCCGGCCAATACCGCATCTACCGCCAGGTCGAAACCAAAAAGGACATGCAGGGAGGCTTCCCATATCCAAACGCCTTCGACGCAACAGATGCCACCTCGGACTACGAGTTAGTGGAATCAGGCGACTACAGTTTGGGCCAAATCCCGCTGGTCACAACATATTCCGGCAAAGTAGACACCCTTACAAGTAAGCCGCCCTTACTTGACATTGCATATTTAAACCTGGCCCATTTCCAGCGCCAAGCCGACCTAATCCACAGTCTGCATATCGCAAGCCAGCCAATTCTTGTCCTCGAAGGCTGGGACGACCAATCCAAAGACGTAGCCACCAGCGTCAATTACGCCATGGCAACCCAACCTGGCAACACAGTTTATTACGTAGAACCAGCTGCAAACGCATTTGAAGCACAGTCCAACGAAATCCGCGAACTACAAATGCAGATGGCCACGCTTGGCATCAGCACGTTAAGCCAACAAAAGTTTGTTGCCGAGTCTGCCGACGCCCGCCGCCTGGACCGTGTTGACACAAATTCAATGCTGTCGATGGTATCTCTTGACCTAGAACAAGCCTTACAAAAAGCGTTCAATTTAGCCGCCGACTATGTAGGAATCGCACCACCCGAAGTAAAGATCAGCCGCGATTTCGACATCGACCGTTTAATCGGCCAAGACGTAACCGCGCTGACGGCATTGTTCGAGCAAGGTGTCCTGGCGCGTGACGAGTTCCGTCAAATCCTTGTCCAAGGCGAAATTCTTCCCACCGCTAGTGAGCAACAGCAGGCTGGTACTGAAACTGAGGACAGTGAGTCCGACCCAACTGAGGAATAAACGCCAAGACATAAGTTCTTACAAACTACACAAGTAGACTAAACAAGTACATGGAGTATGCCTACATGGGCAAGTCACTAGAAAAAGTGCTTAAACCTGATGGTTCTGAAGTATGGGAACTCGTGGAACTACGCGAACCCCAACCAGAACCTGAGGTATGCAAACCTGTGCGTAAGCGCAAGCCCTCAAAGCCTGCGGAAGAAACCCCTACCTCTACTTTTGAATTCTGACTATGGAAGAGCACGTCATCCAGGAAACGCCCGTGGCGAGTCCTGCCCAGCCCGTGGCTGCAGCCGACACCGCTCCACAGCAACCAGACCCTGCACTTGCTGTAAAAGCCGAATACGAGACCCAGCTTGCCGCCTTAAAACAGCAAGCAACTGAAGCCGAGGAACGTTTCCAAGGCATCAAATCCAAGCTGGATGAGGTCTACAAAAAGCAGGACGACCAGCGCAAACAAACGCTGGAAGACCAAGGCCAATGGAAAGACCTTTGGGAGGAAGCTAATAAAAGCGCCCAAGAAAAGGACAGCCAAATCAGCGCACTGGAGCGTCAGCTGGCGGACCTAAGGGTTTCCAACGAAGAGGCGACCATGCGCACAAAAGCGTTGTCCGCAATCAGCCAAGCCGGTGCCATCAATGCCGAGCAGATGCTGCTGCTGGTACAAAACAACCTGCACAAAAAGGACAACGGCGACGTTGTAATTTTGGACAAAGGTGTCGAGCAAGATATTACTAACTACCTAGGCAATTTAAAGAATCCCGGTTCAGGTTTTGAGCACCACTTTAAACCCAGCAGCGCCGCTGGTATGGGAGCCAAGCCCACACCAAACTCAGTTATTGCCCCTGGAATGCCTAATCCATTCAAGGCCGGTAGTATTAACATAACGAGACAAATGCAACTAAAAGCAGAGGAGCCTGAACTTGCAGCTGTGCTGGAAAGGGAAGCTTCTTTGTAGCCCCGGTGGGGCTTGTCTCCCCAAGTCCGTGGCTTGGACCCCGCACACACCTGTAACGTTGGTTTTCTAAGATGGCCGCACCATTTCAGAATTATTCCGGCGGTGTCCTACTCGCGGACATCGTAAAGAGGAATAATCTCAGCACCTATGTGTCTGAGGCAGTAAAAGAGCGCAGCTTGTTCATCAAGTCTGGCGCTGTTGTTCGTAATTCTTTGCTGGATGCCCGCGAAGGCGGCACCCGCATCCAAGTCCCTGAGTTCAATCCAGTATCTCCAACTGAGGAGATCATGGACGGTACAGCTACGTGGGGCACAAGCACCGCTGGCTACCTGACTCCACAAAAGATTGGCACGGGCACCCAGATCGCGTCTATCTGCCATCGCGGTTTCGCGTATGCAGTGGACGACGTTGCAATGTTGGCAGCGGGCGAAGACCCAATGCTTCACATCCGCAACCAGCTTGCCGATGCAATCAACAAGCTGAACAGCGCACGCCTGTTTTCGCAGCTTGCCGGTTTGTTTGGCACAGCATTGTCTGCCCATTCATTGGACAAGGCAGTTGCTGCAACTAGCGGACAAACCGAAACCAACTTCTTGACCGCAGCCAATGTGGCTGAGGCCCGCGCTGCCCTTGGCGAGCGTGGCGATGAGTTGGACACCTTGATTGTCCACCCATCCGTTGGTTTTTACCTGTATCAGGTTGGCCTTCTTACCTTCAGCACCTCTGCACTGGCCGCTGCTGGCGCAGTGACCTGGGGCGGTGGCGGCGTAGGCGTCGGCGCACGCAGCATCGGCGAATTTGCTGGCTGCAACGTGATTATGGACCCACAGGTCAACACTGTGATCCCTGGCACGGCAACCCACGTCAAGGAGTTCCGCTGCTTCCTGATGAAGGGTGGTTCAATTCTGGAAGGCGTCCAGCAGGATCTGCGCATTGAAGCAGACCGCAACGTGCTCTCGAAGCAAGACGTGCTTTCTGTGGACTACCACACCGCCTATCACGTGATGGGCACCAAGTGGACTGACGCTGGTGACAACCCCACCAACGGCAACCTGGCCACCGCTAACAAGTGGGCAGCCACCTACGACATCGACCTGATCCCCATGGTCGAGCTGATCGTCAACAGCCCACTGGACACCAGCGCAATCGCCTGATAAGTCCAGCACAAGCTGCTACTGCCCCGCTTCGGCGGGGTTTTTTATTGGGCTAAAATCAGAGAAAGTATTCCTGCAGTCTTGTGGCCGCAACAATTGATGCCACATTAAAGGGCGCAAATTCCAACAGCTTTGTAACGCTGGCGGAAGCAAACGCTTATTTCGAGACCGTCCCAAGTTCCACCACCTGGGACGACAAAACTGACGACCAAAAGAACCGCGCCATCATCAGCGCAACCCGCTGGATCGATGTACTTAACTTTTACGGCGACCGTTGCAGTAATGGCCAAGCCCTGAGCTGGCCGCGCAACAACTACCACGTGGATCGGGTGGAACTTACATGTTCTGCGATTCCAGCCGACATCAAATACGCAACCTACGAGCTGGCACGCGCCCTAGCAAACGACACTGATGCTGTCACCGGTAACACCGGAACCGAAGGTTTGTATGAAGAAGTGGAGCTAGGCGAACTAAAGGTGAAGTACAACACAGATAGCCAGGCAACTGGATCCGTGAACAACATTTTTGATGTCTACCCTTGGTTACAGTCTTACCTCGGAGCCTTCACCTTGGGCGGTTCTGGGGGTTATCAAGTGCGCGTTGTTAGAGGATGAAATGTCAAGAATAGACGACACCTTTTCACCGATTCCAGCCCAGATCTTCAACGACTGGGGCCAGGACATCACGTACATCAAGACCACCACACCCCGCGCCTACAACCCAACCACAGGGGCTGTGACTGGAGCGGACACCAATGTCACGGTAAAGGGCATCATCAGCCGCCTGACGCCCCGCGAATCCGAAGGCTTGTACCAAAGCACGGACGTAAAGATTTTGATTGGTACGGAAGAGCTTGGCGATTATTACCCAACAGAAGCCGACCGTGTGCAGTACCCGCAGGCAGGCCAAACCCGCGAAGCCAAGATCATCAACATTTTGACCTATCGCGGTGACAAGCCTGTGTACCACACCCTGATCGTGAGGCCACAGTAATGGCTAAGGATTACGAGCGGTTTTTAGTTGATATAGACCGTTGGGTAAACGGAATTTTGTCGACGGATATTCGTGAGGCTGCGGAACAAACAGTCAAAGAGTTACAAGAAGCCGGTCCAGTTTGGTCAGGAGAGTTTGCCAACTCTTGGGTTATCGAGACATCAGGGGGATCAAGATCTGGTGGTTCAGGCGCAAAAACAACACCACAGCCTGTTGTCGGTCCTTTTTTGAGCGGCGCGGAACTCTACAGAAAGCCTGAAGTCAAGTACACGATTTACAACGTTGCGCGACATGCAGGCGTTGCCATTGACTACGAGCAAGGGAACTTTTTTCGGCCAAAAGCTTTTCCAACGCCGCTTCAAGAAATTTTGAATCCAAACGCAATTGAATACGGTGAAAGAATCGAAGACATTCGCGGTAATTTAGACGAATCCGGTGGAGGAAACATCAGCACCGCCCCATTGGACTGGTACGACACCTATTTAAAAGGTGGGGGCATTGATAGAACAATTAAAGTGGCAATGGATCGAGCCTTTAGCAAATTTCCGCGATGAACTACCAAGCGATCCGGGCATCAATGGAGAACCCGTTACTGACGGCATTTAACAACCTTGTGCCAGCAGTTCCTGTGTATTTCGACAACATCACTGCCGTACCACCAAACACAACCACCGAGTATGTGCGCGTCAACATCACGTTCGGCCTAACCAACGAACCAACGCTGACCTCTAGCGTGGATAATGCCCGTGGTGCGTTAGTAATCCGCTTGTTTACAGAAAAGGGGCGTGGTCCGGCCCGCAATCAAGAACTGGTAACAACTGCTGTAAACGTACTAGAAACAATCAATAACACATCCAAAACTACTACAGGAGTATTCGTAAAAGTGGGTGAAATAAACGGTCCAACTTTTTCAGCTACTGACGAATCACCACATTTTGTAGGGCGCATTGACACAGGCTATGTAGCAACTGTGCTGACTTAAATAGTCGCTAACCTGTAAGAAGCCGGGCAGTGCCCGCAGAGACCCTTAATTTTGGCGTAGCAATGGCCACCACCGTTCTGTCCGGCACTTCAGGTGCCCTCTACTACAAGCCCGCTGGCACAACCAGCAGTTTTGCCGAGTCTAACGTCGATACTGGCGCAGACACCATTACTGTTGCAACCTACTTGAACTTGAAAGTAGGTGATCCTGTGCAGTTTAGTGTGATCAACACTCAAACTGGCGGCGCAGGCACAGGCACACTTCCCGCAGGACTCAGCCTTGCGACCACCTATTACGTTATTGCTTACACCGCCAGCACTGGAGTGCTGCAGGTGTCCGCAACCTTGGGTGGCGCGACAGTCACCATCACCGACGACGGTACAGCTGTTAGCCCTAACGCTTTTCAAGTCGCCTACGCCGCGTTCGCAGTAGTCGGACAGGTCCGTGACTGGAGCTTTGAAATCAACCGTGCTGAAATCGATGTAACCACCATCGGCCAAACCCCTGGTCAGTACGTTCCATTCCGCAGCTACATCTCCGGTTTCGGCGATGGTACGGGCAGCGCAACGGTTTACATGACCGACGAAGACGCTTCCCTTAGCAACCGCATGATCGAGGACGTGCTTCAGCGCAACCAAACTGGTGCTGCGTTCAAGCTTTACACCGACCAAGTGTTCAGCAGCGGTTCAGTGAACGAAGCCGCAAGCCGTTCCATCGAGTTTGAAGCAGTGCTGACTTCTGCCAGCATGAACGTCACCCCTGACGACGCACAATCTGTAAGCGTAAGCTTCCGTCCATCCGGCACCCCAAGCTTCGACTTCAGCCAAACCTGATAAAGTGCTACTTAAGTAGACATTTAGCCCCGGTTTTTGCCGGGGTTTTTTATTGCGCTACGCTATAGTTAATTTATAGTCAAGTACAAATCATGCCCGCTGGATCTACTCGCGCCATTGATCGGTTGCGTAAAGCAGCAAATCTCCAGCCAAGCAAGCGTAAGGTTAAATTGTCTGACGGCACCACATTTGAGATGTGGATCAGCCCGCTAACCATGGCTGAACGCGAACGCGCCCAGAAGCAAGCCAAATCTGACGACGCTGGAGCGTTTGCACTACAGCTGTTAATTGCAAAAGCACAGGACGAAAACGGCGCGAAGCTTTTCTCTGCCGGTGAAATTGATATTTTAAAAAACGAAGTCAAAGACAGTGATCTGCAGTCTTTGATGCTGGCCATTCTTGCTGACGAAGACGAAGAGCCGATGGACCCAAAATCCTAGTTGCGGAACTTCGCAAAGACAACTGGCTCATGCTGCAATTTGGCGTTGCCAAGGAGCTTGGCATGAGCTTAACAGAAGTCCGCACCACAATGACCCCAGAAGAACTAATTGGCTGGAGCGCATATTTCCAAATATTGAACGAGGACCAAGAAAAGCAAATGGAAAAAGCCCGCCGCCGTAGGTAGACTATTCTGCGCCTAGAATAGAAAGCGACGTACCAGCTGTGGATCGTGGCGTACAGAGCTGAAATTGAAATTGGTATAAAAGGCGCAGCGCGTTTAAAGGACCTACAGAACAGATTAAAAAACTTAGCAACGTTAATAGACGAAAATAATAAAAAACCTTTATTTGACAGAGTTGCCGTACAAAGCGTAAACCAGTACGCTGACGCCTTATCTACAGCCAAAAGAAATTTAGACCAAGTACAAATTGAACTCAATGCCGCTGGAAAAGCGACAGGTAATTATTCAAAAAGTATTAAAGAGTTTGTAACAGCACTTGGTGCGGCTAATCAAGCACAAGAAATAACCAATAACCTTATTGACCAGGAAATAAGTGCTCGCACTCAAGCAACAGCAGCATTAAAAGCTTATAACGCCGCAGCGGCTGCCCCCACGCAACGGGGCGCTGCCACCACAATGTCAGGCGGCTATTTGCGCGGTGCCTTTAGGGGCGGTTCGCAGTACCCAGGCCCTATAGGGCCAGGTGCAGCTTCTAGTACAGCTTTATCTTCTGCTTTACCGGCTAGATCAGCACGTACCACTCAGTACCTAAGTCCTATTGGGCCTATTTCTCCTCAAGAGCGCACTGGACGCGCAGAACAGCTTGCAAGGGAGGCTGCACTAAAAAGCCAAGCTAACCAAAAAGAATTTGCAGCACAAAAAGCATTTCAAACCAAACTGTTTAATATTGAAAAACAATTTGAAAACAGTCTAATACGACAGCGTGTAGAAGCGGACAACGCCGAGTTTGATAGATTACTAAAACGGCTTGACGCAGAAAAAAGAAAAAGAAATGAAATAAATACCTTAACAGAAAAATTTAATAAAAAACAACTTGAAGATTTTGATCGACGTTTAAGAGAAGCGGGCAATCTGCGGGGCCAGACCAGTCCGATTGGCGGAGCAGTAGGCATCCCAGGCAGTCCTGCCGCTAAACAGCGCACAGCTCGAAACAAGAGATTACAGGGCGCCGCAAGCAACGCAATCATCGGTGGTGCGTTTCCGCTGCTTTTCGGCCAAGGAGTCGGTGCCTCAGTAGGCGGTGCTGCTGGCGGCGCGTTAGGCGGACTTGCAGGAGGTCAATTTGGTTTTGGACTGTCGCTAGTAGGTACTGCGGTTGGAACGGCAGTTGATACCTTAATTGCTGAAACCGGAGAACTTGCCAAAGCTCTTAACAGCACCGGCGGCGCGTTCGACCTACTAACAGAAAAGAGCCTATTTTCGTCTAAAGAGACCGAACTATTAGCCAATCAACTCGCAGAACTAGGCGAAGTAGAAAAACTTGCAACTTTAGTTACCGAAGAGTTAGTTGGAATTATCGGTAATAAAGGTGTTGAGAGTCTGCAAACTCTAGGCGACACTACTGACGAAACAACCCGCCTCTGGGGCGCACTAACACTCCAGTTGCAGAAGCTTGTTGCGGGTCCACTAAATGCGTTCTTAAGCTTAATAAATCGGGCTTTAGGGGCTCAAGTACAGCTGGGCCAGTTTAAATCAATTATTGAGGACAATCCTGCAGCAAAGGCAAGATACCAAGAACTTATAGGCGCTCGAAGGGGTAGAGACGCCGCTAAGAACGGTATGAGTCAAGCAGAAGCTAGAGCGCAAGTTCTTAAAGAATTTCCGCCTGTAGTAACTGCTGAAATACCTGTAACTGCTGGAGACCGTAAGCGTTTTACCCCACCAAAAACCAAAGTCGATAGAGGTGCAGAACGTGCCGCCCTAGAAGAACAAAGGCTGCAAGAGCGGCTTGCTTTTTTAAGGGTAGAGCTTAATTTAATTGCAGCAAACGCCGATTTTAAACAAAAAATTACAGCTGCAGAAATTGCAGGAAACAAAGAGCTTGCAATCAGACTAAAAGCGCAACAAACCATTAACACTATCCAAGCAAGTGAAGAAAAAGCCCTTATACGAATAGAAAACATACGAGAAATAAATCTTGAAAAACAAAAAACAGCTGCAAAAATAAACGCAGCAAACGTAAATGCTGCGGCAGAATTAGCAGTTTTTGAAGACCAAAAACAGAAAGCTTTTAATGAGCAAATAGAAAACCTTAATTTTCAATACGAAATTTTAACTGCAACAACAGTTGAAGAACAAAAGCAGCTAAAGATCGCGCAACAAATGGCAGCGTTAAAAGGTAAGGACTTTACGCCAGAGCAATTAAAGGAAATAAAAGCTGCAAAAGAAAAATTAGACATTGGTCTAATTCAAACTTATGTAAACGAGCTTCAGCGTAGTCTTAGTGACACAGAAAGCATGGTTGTGAGCCTTGCGCAATCTGTTGAAAGTTCACTGGCAACTGCAATGTCATCTGCTGTGCAGTCGATTGTTACAGGCACTGGTTCGGTACAGGAAGCCTTTAGCGACATGTTCGCAAATATCGGCAAAGCCTTCGTCGACATGGCGACGCAGATGATTGCTAAGGCGTTAATCATGAAGGCGTTAGGAATACTTACCAGCGCCTTTGGCGGTGGCGGTGGTGGTGGGTTTAATCCCGGCGCACCAAGCATTACAGGTAACTCCCTCGGAAACTTTGGCGGTGGTACGCCTTTTGCTGGAGCGTTTAGGGCTAACGGCGGCCCAGTCAGCGCAAACCAGCCCTACATCGTAGGTGAGCGCGGGCCAGAACTTCTGATCCCACAAACTTCAGGTACGGTGCTTAGCAATGAGGACAGCAGAGCTGCCTTAGCAAGATACAAGCCAGGCAATAGCCTTTTAAGCGAAGCGGGCGGCGACAGCACTGGAACAGGCGTAGGAAGAAGTCAAACTTTAGACCCAGTCATAAATATTTCCACCGGACCGACCTTGCAATTTGAGGGTGAAAGGTATGTTAAGCAAGAGGACTTCAGGGCAGGTCTTGCCCGCGCTGCCCAAGAAGGTGCAAGACAAGGCCAGACGCTTACGCTGCGAAAACTTATGATGTCTCCTACAGCCCGCAGTAAAATCGGAATCTAATGGAACTAAGTATTGGAGTATTGGTAACCCTTAGCCAAGCTAGCCAACCAGTAATGCGGATGCAGAATTACCGTGTATCCAATAGCGTAAATTTTAATGGAGAGACCTTTACATTTGCGCCTTTTTCATTTTCAGGTGCAGTAACAAGTTTGCAAGGCGACAATGTCGAAGCGGGCCTAGTTTTCCCTTCAAACATCGTTACACGTAGTTGGGCACAGGACGCGATCCTCTTACGGTGGACAGCAAAGGCAAACATTGTGCTTTTGAACGAGGATTTTACGATACAAAGCCAGCTCTACTCATATGCAGGGCAAGTAGGTAATGGAGGCTGGAACGAAACAACACTAGAGCTGCAGCTTAATAGTGTGATCAACGCTGTAAGTGGTAATATTCCCGGTCGGGTACTGAACAGACAGCTAGTTGGCAAGATCCCTATCACTTCTTCAATCAATGTGTAGTCAGCTGATAGGTAAGGAGTACAGCTACGGAGAGAACGGTGAAAAGGTGGATTGTATATCTTTAGTTTTCCAAGCTTTAGACATTATGGGGATCGAGAATCCGGGCGTTCAGAAGTGTTGGTACACCATGTCTATACGTGAGATATTTGGGCAGGTTTCTATTTACGCCCACTGGGTAGACGAGCCGACCTATGATGGCGACATAGTATTACTCGCCAGCGATCCACTGGCTTTTGGCGTTGTATGGAAAGCGGGAATCCTTTACATCAATCAAACGATAATGAAAGTGGATTGGAAGCCAGTAAGCTACCTTTCGATCCGCCGTTGCTTCCGTATGAAAGGGAACTCGTAGAATTTCTGGGCTGCACTAAAGCAGAATATAAAGAATTAATAAAATACAACAATATGCAGCCCCGCGTAAGGGCTGCGGCGTACGAAAACGTACCAGATATTGTCAATGGCCCTATAACGCCGCTTGCAGCAATTGTAATTAATCTTGTTGTTGGCGTTGCGCTTACAGCAGCCTCTGTGCTTCTTGCTCCGAAACCGAGCATACCAGACCAAGAAAAGCGAAGGCAAATTCGTCAGCAGCAACTGCCAGACCAGATCGGCCCAAGCCGTTTTAACCAAACGAGCAGCTTCAGCGGTTTTTCTGCTCTCGTGCAATATGGAGCACCTGTTCCAATTCCTTTCGGAAAAATAGGCACAGCAATTGGGGAAGGAGTTGACGAAACAGTAACGACAGGAGGAATCGTATTACCTGGAACGTTGGTATGGTCAAGGGCTTTTTCAGAAGGCACCTTCCAACGCATCAAACTTCTTTACACCTTTGGGGAGTATTTAGAAGGCGTGCCCACATTAAGGAGCACATGGCTTGGTACGACATCACTAAGCAGCCTGGGTAATTTTGACTTCGCCTATTATTGGAGTTCTAAGCAAGGACCAAATAGGATTAAGGGCGGAGATTTCTTATACGGTAAAAGAGGTGTACCCGGTTCAGCCGACCCAGACACTATAGACGAAATCTTTACTGCTCCGGGTGAGACAGAATTTGACAACGCTTTTTGCCAGGTGTACAACCCAAATAGCAAGGCGCGGTTTGGCCACTACAGCCCAATAAGGAACGGCACAGCACACCGCTTAAATTGGGAAGTAGTTAGCATTCCTTTCTCCACGGGTGAGGGCTCATCGACCGGTGACAGAAATGATGCAATACGGAGAGCTAGGGCAAAACGAGTAAAAATCAGCGGTATAAATGCGGCTCAACTTGCAAGCGACGGCTTTAATGACGCTGCTGGTCAGCCAGGGGTAGGCAGAGGCTATGGAACGCAGATGGGTTTAATTTCGATACAAAGACAGGGACAGGCAGAAGAGCTATTTGAAGACAAGCAAGCACGTATTAACATTGAACTAGGTGACATAGTTACATTCAGGCTTAGTAGTACTGACCCACTTACTCTAGACAAAAACGACCCAGTTTTTAATACTACGGATACTCAAGGCGACACTATAATAAATGGAAACCCTGAAGACTACGGAATAAGCTATACAGATGTGAAATCTGCTGTTGATGATTTACGCATACAGGCAGATGAAGCGATGGTATTAGGCTCCCGGTGGATTATTGGTAACGTAGGTTTTATTGTTGTATCAAGAACGCAAAATATATGGAGCCAAGGTAACACTGTTGATGTAAAGCTGGAATGTAACAACACATTAGGTGAAAAAGAGATAGGTATTGCTGGCACTAGGGCAGTACAAGATTTATTGGGCGGTTACGAAGGCCCATGGCCCGAGTTTTTACGTGGTCCGAGGCCATCAAATATAAATGAAGGCGGGTTTAGTATTAACAAACACTGCGGTGCAGCCTTCTGGAACATTTGTAAATACGATGTTGCGTCTGTGCGGATGATCAGGGCTGCAGACACAGTTGAAGTAGGAATCAAGAGTACCGTATTTAACCAAGCTAACGGATTGTGTAATTTCAACGGTTTGCTAACACCAAAAGAAACTTGGAAGAGAGACAAAGACGATATTCAATTAAATACGCCTGTTTTATCAAGGTACTTTCAAAGAACGTCTTGCTTCAGTATTTGGATACGAGAGATACCTGACTACGAGCCAGTTGATGGTGACGAAGGTGCAAATCCCAAGCCGTGGTCAAGGATACCACAAGTTTTTTGCGTCAGCGGTAACACACCCCAGCCTTTATTTAACTACATTAGATTGCGGCCAAGGGGTTTACCGGGACCAAAGAAAAGATACGAGTTTAGGTTTACACCCAGAACAGGTTCAGACATAGTTCAAAACGGGCTAGATGGTGCAATATATTTTAGACTTAACGCTCAAAGCGGTAATGTTATTGGTGAAGATTTTCAGACCTCTTACGGACCAGTAAGGGTTACATTTACCGGTGACAGGGTAAAAAGAGAGGCAATTTTATTAAACAGCGAATTAACCACAGCAGCTGGGGCGGACACTGAAGCTGGAAGCGTAGAGGAAGAGGTACCTGTACTTGTACCGACAAACATACGACTTGTAAATGTTATAGGAAGCCAAAATTTTGCAATAAATGCGTGGCTTACTGAAGTCATCGGTAGAAACCCTAGATTTTCCGGTGAAATAGGCAGAGGAACAGTCCTGTTTACAAAAACCAGGACTAACAACTCTCCAGGCTTTATAGAGATTAGAGTTACCGCCACTGCTGGAACGCAAACCGGATCCTTACACCAGGAGTATTATGGAACTAGGTTAAACTGGTCTAACGCTATAACACCTGTTTTTGACGTAATACAGGGACCGAACACAGGGGGACTGTGGACCGGAGTAGGTGAAGGTTTTAGCGTTACAAAATTTATAAGCTCATCTAACCGCTACAGAAACGTACAAAGTCAAGTTACCTTCTCTTTTGACATTAGTGCTGTAGGGACGATTACCCAGTCAATTACTGTAACTCAACCCTCTACTAGTATTGGCTTTGAAGAAAGACTTTTTGAAGAAAGCAGCCAAGTTTCTGACTGCAGCCATTATCTAGAACTTACAAAGTCAAATTCAGACTCACCGGAGCATGAAATTGTCTATGTAAATGAAAGTGTACGCGAGCAGACCGTTCCTCAATACGAAGACCTTTCAATGCTAGGTTTGTGTGTAAAAGCTGGAAACAATTTTTCCAGCGTTGAGCAACCCCGAATATGGTTAGATAAAGGCATTAGTGTAGAAAGGCTAGAGCCGGATATAAGCAATACATTCGGCCCAAGCAATATATTTTCAGACCTGCTTTATTACCTGCTTACAAACGAAAAACAAGGTGTTGGTACGAGCGTTTCTTCGGAGCTTGTTGACAGGAATAGTTTTGCGGAGACTGCAAAGTACCTAGTAAAAAACCGTATATTTTGGACAGGGGTTATAGAGGCCGAAACAAACCTAAGGTCTTTTGCGGTGGAAAACGCTGGTAAATGTTTATGTAATTTTACAATTAAAAACGGGGTGTTTGGTGTGATGCCTGCTTTACCTGTCGAACAAGACGGAAGCATAAGTTTAAACAGGTTAGTTCCTAGTCAAATTTTTTCTGCCGGTAATATTTTAGAGAATTCCCTGCAGGTTTCCTTTATTGATGGCAACGAAAGAATAGCAAAGGGTATATCTGTACGCTGGCGCGATTTAAAACCCTATGAACTGCCTGAAGAAAGAACCGCAATTATCTACGAGAATATTGGTGGTGCAGGCGAGCCCAGCATTATAGAAGACTTGGACCTTACGCAATTCTGCGACAACAGAGACCAAGCACTTAAAACTGCCCGCTTCATACTGGCTTCTTCCCGACTGGTAAGCAAAACAATATCGTTTGAAACAACTCCAGACGTTTTACTAATCCAACCTGGAAGTTATATACAAGTATTGGTAGAGGAGGTTGATTTTAGTGCAGGTTTAAACGTAATGATAAACCCTGACCTATCCATAAAGTCTGTAAATCCCGTACCAAACGGTACATACGACGCAACTGTACTTTTGTCTGGATCAAACGAAATCCAGACTCGTAGTGTTGCAGTACTCGACAACTCGGTAACAGATCCATCTTTAGCTGGAGCGTTGATTAGCTTCCCTAGCCTGACACCTAATGAGGACATCTACCAAGTGCAGGAGCTAACATTAAGTGAAGACGGCATTGTCAGCGTGACTGCGGTGGTTGTTCCAACTAATATTGATGGGGTATCCCGCGTCGCAAGTTTGGTTGAACAAGTCAACCCAGACTCCTTTGTAGTAATAGAGTAATGGCATTTCCCAGTTTAGTTCCATCAGCACGCTCTTTTGCCCAAGGGGACTTTGCCAACAGAAAGTACAACGCTATTTCAGGCCAGGAAACCCGCATCCGCTACGGCGATAAAAAATACGGTGCTACTTTAAACCTTACTTATCAAAACCTCAGCGACGCCCAAGCAAATCTATTCTTAGAGCACTACACAGAAGTGCTTGGAACGTTTAAAAGCTTTACACTGCCCGCAGCCACAACAGAAGGCTGGTCAAGCGCGAATTACATACCTGACAGTTCAGAGCTAAGATGGCGGTACGAGGCTGCTCCAACTTTAACTAACAACAGGCCCGGTGTTTCTAGTATTTCGTTGCAGCTGAGGGGTGTGATCTGATGGCTTTCTACACAGGCACTGATGGAAGACTGATTATTGACAATGTAACTGCAGCAAAAGTAATTAACTGGTCTTTTACGTCTAGTTTGCAAGTGCTGGAGACAACCACACTTTCAGACTTTGATCGTACAGCAGTGCCAGGCATTAGGTCTTCCTCTGGTTCGTGCTCATTATTTTACTACGATGCCGACCCAACCAGCACATCTACGAATAGCGCAAGTAAACTATTAAACAAGATAATCAAAGCTGGGGGGTCTAATGCCCAAGGAGCAGAAACAGAAAAAGTACGTTTAGAGCTTCGTGTAGTTACAGGCGGCTCTACCAGAAGCGTTGTTGGTGATGTTTGGATTACTAGTGCAAACATGACAATGGCTGTAGGAGAAGTACTGTCTTGTAACATCACCTTTGAGTTTGATGGGGCACCTACATCCGTACTGATATGAGCATTTATTTAGGCGCAGAAGGTTACGTACAGCTAAGAAGAACATCTGAGAACGATGAATACGTAAGGAGCGTATTAACTCCTACTGCCGTAAACGTTTCGGAGCGCAGGTTTAGCTTTAGCTCTGCCTCAGGGGCTTTTATAACAGGGGATAGGATAGAGCTTGGCACGCAAGATCGTAGTAATCTTGTATTAGTTCAAAACCACAGCTTTCCTGACGGTTTATTTTACATTAACGTAGACGACGCAGGCGGTATCCGTCTTTTTGATACGTTTGAAAAAGCAGTAAACGGCAAAGTAAACGACGCTTTACCTTTAGAAAGAGACACAGGCGATCAACAAATACAGGCCAAAACAAGAGACCCAGACCAAAACTTCCTTGCCCAAGTCTACAGATACGAAGTCACAACAAATAGAGAGTCAATAGATGTAACTGATCTAGGTGAAAATTTTAGAAAAAATTATTCAAATGGGATGATCAGCGGCCAAGGAACTCTTTCCTGTTTTTGGGAGTATAAAAATAAGTTAGGCGACAGCCAAGTAGGTGCTAGGGACGAAGTACCCAACTACATGGCTAAGCTTCTTCTTAGACTAAAACAAGGCAGTGTTTTTGATGGACGTTTTGTTATTTTTGATGACAAAAAAGGTCACAAAATATACTATCAGATGAACTGCGTGGTAACAAACGTTGCCATACGAGCTGGAACGAGAGCCGAAATTATAGAAACTGAAATCAATTTTGTAACAAGCGGAGCAATAGCTTTAAAAGTCGCCCAAGATTTTGGCTCATTGTTGCTGGAAGATTCCAGTAAGCTTTTGGCTGAAGACAACGCCGAGATTTTAGGCGACCCAGACGCGCCATAAAATTTTCAACCCTATTAGAATGCTAGTAAGGTACTGTGCGCTGAGTTAATGGCTGATCTTCGTATTTCTGACCTACCTGAATTAGGCAGTTCAGAGCTACAGGCAGCGGACGTACTGCCTATTGCAGACCTAAGTGCCTCAGAAACCAAAAAAATTACCGCTTCAAATCTGATCTTAGACGGGATCACTTTACTTGCAAACGGCTCTATACCGGGCGCAAAAGTTAATTTCACCACAGCTGCCGGTTCCATCGGCACCACTGAGTTAGCTGACTCCTCTGTCACAGCAGCAAAACTTGCCGACTCCAGTTCCGCTGTAGTAGTAACTGCGCTACCCGCAACAGGCGATTTTATTGGTCAAATCGCAATCGACAACTCAACAGCAGAAATAAAAACTTACATCTGGGATGGTACGGTATGGAGCCTGACAAGCGGAATACTAAATGTTACAGGAAGTAACTCAGGTCTTGTAAACACAGAAGTAGTCATAGCAAACCACAGCGCCGCTGTTTCGGCTTCAATTGACGACACAACTGCAGCCGCTCAATTCCTTGCTGGTCCTACAGGTTCAGCCGGGGCTGTAAACGCAAGAACAATTGTATCCAATGACCTACCACTGGCAAGCTCTGCACGTGGAGCGGTTGCTGTAAACGGAAACGGCCTAGTTTTAAACGGGCAAGTACTTTCTATTGACAACACTGTTGTCGCAAACACCGGAACCAAGCAGCTTGTAAACTATGACAGTAAAGGTTTAGTAACAAGCGGCAGTGTAATTACACCAGCAGATTTACCTGTAGCAACAGCATCTGCTGTCGGTGTAGTTAGACCAGATACTACAAGCTTGTCTGTGGATTCTCTGGGTGAAATTACGCACGTAAACACAGTTGGCGCGGGAAGTGGAATTAAGCTTAACTTTGACCAAAACGGCCACGTAACAGGTTCCTTACCTTTACAAGAAAGCGACATACCAAACTTAAGCACGTCAAAAATCATTTCTGGTACGTTTGGCGCTTCTTATATAACAGACCGCACCATAAGCAATGAGAAACTATCTGATTACTCTATTGCCTACGTCCAAGAGGTAATACCTTCCATTGCTGCAACAGAAAGCCACATTGGAATGCTGTGGCTTCAAGAATCCACATCTGCGCTCCACATGTGGAACGGTAACTCTTGGCTTCCGGTGAGCTTTGGAAGACTAGCCCAGCAAAATTTAAGGTACTCAGGAACAATTGACGCAAGTACTGGTTTTATTAACGGGGTAACGCCTTTAGGGATTAGCGCCGGATATTCAATTGGCGACAACCTAGGCAGCGCAACAGACGCGAAAGCCGGTATCTACTTTATTGTGAACACCCCAGGCGGAGGCCCAGGCAGCAACATTCCAGAAAGCCCAGGAGTGTCTTTTGAAAACGGTGACTTGATTCTTTGCAACGGTTTAGCAGCGGGGTGGACTCGCATTAGAGCATCCGCTGCTGGAATAAGCGGCATCACAGTATTAAATGATCTATTGGACGTGACAATCACAACTCCAGCTGCCGATTCATTGTTGCAGTTAAACGGATCAAGCTCGCAGTGGGAGGCCGTAACAACCATCGACGCTGGTACGTACTAAAATACACACAGCGCGTTAATGCGCCAGTTTTTCTGACCGGGAGGTTTATCCGATGCCAGTTTCAGTAAAGAACATTCGTTCCTTGGTACAGAACCAAGCGCCAACCGCTGGTACGCTCCAACCCGGTCAGATTGCAGTTAATTACCACTCATCAAGCCCTGCTTTATACATCGAAAACAGCTTGGGTGCAGTAGTTCAAGTTGCTGGCAGCGGTAGCAGCAAAACCGGTGTTATAGGCTATTGGAACAGAACGGGTACAACAGTATCACCTGTTAATGCAGGTGATTCAATCACCACAACAGGTACAATTAACGGAACAAATTTAGTTCTAACCAATAAAGCTACATCAATTTCCACCACATCAGGGGATGCCGCAACAACGCTTGTAACAAAAGATTTTGTAGACAACTCAATCTCCACTGCATTCGATGGCACTGGTACGGGAAATATTGGGTACTGGACCAGGACAGGAACGAATGTAAGCCTTTTAAACGCTAACGATAAACTTCTGTTCGGCAGTACAGTTGCTTACACAGGAGCAGGAAGCGTTAGCTCAAAACTGCAACTTCACGGAAGTGGAGGCAGTACCAGTTCGTGGCAAGCAACACGCTGGAGCGCAGACACAGGGGCTCCAATTTGCAATATCCAAAAAAGCCGTAGCGCAAATGTAGGTGTCCGTGGTCTAGTTCAAAGCGGAGACGATTTAGGTGTATTGCAGTTTGCAGGGGATGATGGCACAAATTTTATTCCCGCCGCTTCAATTGTCGGCCAAGTCGATGGCACGTCAAGCACAAACGACATGCCCGGAAGGCTGGTGTTTAGTACCACGCCTGACAATTCTTCTGCAAGCGTTGAACGCGCCAGAATTACGTCGCAAGGGTATGTAGGCATTGGAACTTCAACCCCAGGCGCTCCCTTAGAAATCGGAGGACTTGGGGAAGGTGTAATTCTCGCGTCACCAAACGGAACTAGGTACAAAATTACGGTGAGTAATAATGGAGACCTTACGACTGCAGCGGTTTAAGCAGTGACAGACAGGAAAACGTATGAAAACTGGAAACGTATTGAGCAGGCGCTCAAAAATGCCGGTAAAACCGACTGCATGTTTTATAAACGAGCGGTGGCAATTTTATCCGGCCTGCCAGATCCTCTAAAATAAAAAAATAGGAAGCGCCTGAATTGTGATTGAAATTTACGCAGCAATTTTAGGTGCTTCTATTGGCATTGCTGGGATGAGTGTCTCTGGGTTTACTAGGCGAACCAGCGAAAGCCGGGAAGCGGTCATTCGCCTCACAGCCGGTGTCGAATCTATTGCCACAAAGCTTGAAGACTTGCACCAAGACATGAAGGCGGAAAAAGTTCAGGCCAATACTGACCGCCGAGAAATTTACGAACGTCTTAACGACCACGGAAACCGCATTGCCGTTTTGGAGCACAAAAGCCCACAGGGCTAGTATTAGAAAAAGCTCCAAATTTCATGAACTTCGAGGAAGTCCTAGCCCATCCCGCCTTTTGGGTGGTCGTTGCAGCTGCATCTGAGCTGATCGGCATGAGCAAGCTAAAGGACAACAGCATCATCCAATTTTTGTTTACTGCAATCCGCAGTATCAAACCCGGAAAAAAGGGCTGATACCGCCTGACGGGCGTTGGATCGTTTTGTTTAGCACCCGTTCCATGTGGAGCACAGTAGACAGGGCCATCCAGCGCCGTAAGTTTTACGCAACGCTACCAAAAAAACTAGACCAAACTGAAAAGGACTGGCACGCGACCCAACCTGCCGCAGTGCCACCTCCACAGCGCCTTGACGACCTGCACCTTCGCGCACCATGGCATGAGCCCAAACACCCCGGTTCACCTGAATGATCTATTCCGTTATTACCGGAAACTGCCACATCAAAGTGCTGCGCTAGTAGAGCTTGAAGCCGCAATTTTAAAAGTACAGCCAGACATTCTTAACCGTGACCAGCCCTGGTACGGGACATGGATTTCAGCTGTAAACGACAAAAGTTACGGCGCTGCAGTGGAGCTTATCAAAGAATTTGAAGGCTGTCATTTAACTTCATATTTGTGTCCTGCTGGCATACCAACGATTGGCTACGGAAATACCCGGTATCCCGAGGGACAAAGTGTAAGGCTAGGCGAAAAAATTAGCCAACAAAGAGCAGAAGAAATGTTGAACTTAGAGATACAACGCACCGCAGACATTCTTGAAGCTGATGTACCGTTTTGGAATAGCATGAGTCCCAACCAAAAATCAGCCCTCATTAGCTTTGCCTTTAACGTTGGAGCGTATTTTTACGGTTTACCAGGATTTAGCACAATAAGCCGCGTATTAAAAAACCGCGAATGGAAACAAGTACCAGATGCTTTACTACTTTATCGAAACCCCGGTTCTCATTTTGAGCAAGGATTACGCCGTCGCCGTATCAAAGAAGGTCGCATTTGGTCAACGCCGTAAGTTTCCCGGCGTTACCATATAAACAGCTGCAAGTCAAATAGGTTGCTGCAGTGTATTGAGCGGTGGTAGTGGACCACCAGATTGACGGGACTGAGCTGGTATCCCGTAAAAAAGCCAAGGTGCGCTTTCGTGACCATATCTTGCAGCAATGGAACTACTGCTGTGCCTACTGCGCTGAACCGCTAGGCAAGAACGCAACGCTAGATCATGTAGTCCCAAAGTGGAAAGGCGGGGTAACAGAACAGCGCAATTTAGTAGGCTGCTGTTTTTCTTGCAATAGCCACAAATCAGGCCACGACTGGCAGAAGTGGTACAGAGAACGTGACTACTGGAACGAAGCCCGCGAAGCCCGCATTTCAGAATGGACGGAGCAGTGAAGCACGTCTGCAATGGTACGTGCTTTTTGTTCGTTAGTCGTCTCTACGCATAAGCCGCCGCCTGAAGTGCAGACTATGAACCACTGTTCAGGTAGCGCCCGAATCTTGACCATACCCTGGTCCGTTAGACGAGTTGCGGTATATGCGTTCTAACTGGTTTGCAACTGGATTACTATCGCCGATGGGCATTCCATCAAAAGGGTGGTTAGCAATAAAAAGCAACGGACCATCCATTTCTTTAACGGCGAGCATACCGATGCGCGGACTACGCACCAGTATGTGAAGAGCCACACGCTCGAACCAGTTCAAAAAGATAACTTTCATAGGTTCAGTGTAGGAAAAACGGCCTCGCACACTGTCGGAAAGCACTTTTTAAACACAGCTGCACACTGAAAGGCTACTTGCCGGTGTTCCAGCTGTGTATCGTTATTAGCCCGCAACTGGATGTAATGCACCCAAGACCTTAAAGTTCCCTGCATATAAAGGGTGGTAGGAGTACAGAGTGGCAAAATGCGTCTAGCCGTCTCTTTGGCAACGCCCCGTTCCAGTAGGGAGTCATAAAACAAAAAGGCATCAGCAATGATGCGACCAGCACCCGCTTGGAAGTTTTCTTGATGCTGTGGGTGCAAATCACTGATGCTGTTCTGTCGATTTTTAGTATCTTGCCGCCGAAAATAGGGTATCTCAGCTGGTTGTGTTTTGCTGTATCGAGTAGAAAATTCTTGGAACGAAAAGGACCGATGCCGCAGTATCTGCGCAGCAATGTCACGTTCGGTGTCAATTTGAACGCACATGTTGGCCATCTCAAATGGCGACCAGTGCTTGTGCTTAACGAGATATTTAAGCAGCCCTGGTCCGGTTTCCCAGTTGTCTTGATTGCTGGGGTTACTAACACGTGCCATGCGCACGATCAGTTTTTCAGCGTCTGGAGTTGCCCAGACCAATTGAACATTGCTCATGAATAAAGCGCAGAGATCAGACGTTGCACCACATCTTTTTTAATGTGGTAGTGCTTGTTGCAGTGGACGTGAAGTGTATCCACGGAAATTTCTACGGAATACAAAAGTGTGGAGCACACCGTACATTTCCAAGCCCGTGTCGTCGCTACTTCGTATGACCTACGAGTGCCTATGATTTTTACGACGCCCCTGCCTGAGGCACCGCAATTAGAACATTCCATCACAGCGGCCCACACGTACCTATTTTTGCAAGTACATGAAGTTTTCTTAAGGCTTTATGGTATCTTTGCCTTACACGCTCTCTGGACATACCCAAGTCCTTTGAGATTTTTATGTAGGTCTGTGTTTCGCCGCCATCAAAAGCAAATACACGTTCAACGATGGTACGGTCTACGGGGCTTAGGGTCATTAAGAGCCTGTCTACCGTATCACTGCAGAAAATGTTGTCAAGCTTTTCCATGGGGTGTTCCCCATCAGTAATAAGTTCAAGCAAGGTATGGTCAGAATCCAAACCAACCCCAACTTTATCCAAGCTAAGGCAGTCCTCACTGCTCTCTAGGTATTCCCGCAATCGCTTAGGGGTTATAGCACAGTATTCTGCGCTTTCTTCTAGGGTGGGTGGCCTACCATGCGACAACTCAAACTGGGGTCTCCATTGACGCAGCTTCGTTAATATTTCCCCGGCATGAGACGGAATGCGAATCATGCGGTCGTGGTAACTCAGATAGCGACTAATTGACTGCCTGACCCACCAGTAGACATACGTGGACAGAGCATAACCACGTTCTGGGTCAAACTTTTTAATGCCGTGAGCAAGCCCGATGTTTCCTTCTTGCACAATGTCAAACATTTCTGTGCGCTTGGAACGTAATGTGTAACGTTTTGCGATAGATACGACAAGCCTTAGGTTGCAGTTGATGAGCTTTTGATAGGCCCGTTTGCCCGCCTTAATTTCCTTTGCAGTGGGGTTTTCAGATGTAACCCAAACCTGCACTTGCCGCGCCAGCAGTATTTCCTGCTCTTTGTTCAAGAGCGGATACCGGGCAATGTCCTTTAGGTATTCACTAAAACCGTCCATCAGTAAGAAACTTCCACAATGCTTGGTACGCAACCCATAGTGTCTTCGAGGCTACGTGCCACCTGGCAGGCTTTTTCGATAGTCACATAGGAGCAAGCGTCTTCTGCTTTATCTGTCAAGCGAATACCGTTATTTTTAGGAAAGTTTGCGTAGTAGGCCGCAAGATACAAAACTTTACCTTCGTGTGTTGTTTTAAGTGCGTAGCGAGTCATTGGCCGGTAAGTATCAGACCCAGGAAGAGTAGCACAGTACAAAGCCTTTTACTTGGTATCTTCAGGAGCTTTACGTGACTTAATACGGCCTTCCACCCGTTTACGAACAGAAGCCCGCCAAGCAGCTTCATCCTTAGCAACTGCCTCGTTGTAAACCGCAGCAGGGTATTCCCGTTCCAATGCTTTGTAGACCGCAGCACGAATCCAAGCGGTGGGACGTGTGCTAGCTTTTTCAGCTAGGTCAAACAACAATTTCGCCCTATGCGGATCAAGAAGAATCTGCATATACGTTTTATTTCCGTGCCGAATCGCCATCAAGTAGTAGCCCAGTAGACTTTAGTCTAGCAATGTGCTACCAAAGAAGCGCCTGATCCACATGCTTACGCCATCCAGTCTGCTGATCCTTACGAGCTTTTGTGCGCTGTTTACGACAGCCGCGCCTTACTTCCCTAGCACCTTCAAGGAAATTGGCTGCGCGGAGCAAGTCTGCAGTGGTGGCACGCGCTATTTCGTACTGCAAGAACTTCATAACTATCTGCCGCCCTGTTTCTGGTGGCATAGGCAGCATCCATCACTTCCGCAAGACTACGGTAACAACCTGTTTCCTGAGGGGTATGGAAGGACCATCCGTTAAGCGTGCGATAGATGCTGACCATGGTGCGTTATTTCCTAGTGAATTTCAGACCAACGCTTTCCTATAGAAGGTTCAGCTAGAGGCGGAATGTCTCCCAACCACTTAGCTTCGGCGCTTTCCATTACTTGTTTTAGCTGGTCCGCCCAATGCTGCGCCTTTTCTTCACGAACAAGTAAGAGAATTTCATCGTGGATGCAGGCCGCAATTTTTACTTCCTGCTCACCAGCTTCTAGAACCTTTGGCCATAGGTTTCCTAGAGCGCATTTAAGGATGGCCGCACCAGCCCCCTGGATTGGGGTGTTGCACCTTACTGTCAGACGGTTCATGTCACCTGGCAGAAAACGCCGCATGTCAGAGCCTGGAATACGGATTTCGGCCCACCGATTACTTGCTGTCTTTGATGCGTCGGCAGCATTCTGGTTTTGCCACCGCTTCACACCTGCATAAGTATCCAACCATTGGTTACGAATTGTTGCAGCTGCCTCCACAGTCATGGTGACGCCAGAGCTAGCAGCGTAATTCCGCAAACCTTTAGCACCCGACCCATACAGCAAACCAAAATTCGCGCTTTTCGCGATCTGGCGAGAACAACCAATTGCTTCAGCGGTAACCGTATGAAGGTCTTCACCAGCCTGGAACGCTTTGGTCATCTTTTCATCCTGCGCCACTGCTGCAGCGAGTCGAAGTTCCATCTGACCAAAATCCGCATCCACAAGCAGCCAACCATCAGGAGCCTCAACACATTGCCGAAACTCTGTATCACGGGGAATCTGCTGATTGTTCGGCTTAATGCAGGACATACGACCAGATTCCGCCCCAAGCTGCAGGTAGCTGGCACGTACAAAGCCGTCCGGGTCCATCTTTTCAAGGATCCCTTCAGCCATTTGACGCCGCTTTTCACTTTTCTTCCATGCCAAATAGGTCTGTATGACATGGTGGTCCGCAGCGTAATCCTGAAGGGCTGCCCTACTAGCACTAGGCTTGCCGGTTTTATTGTCCTTTGGCACTGTCCCTAGAAGTGCTGTGAATTTTTCTAACAATTGCTTGGGACTACTTAAGTTGAAGCCTGCTTCTAGTTTGGTCCCACGGCGAGAATCACCTGTAGCTTTCGGCCTGAGGTTAAACGCTTTCGGCGCCGTTTCAATCTGTTCAATTTCCGCATACCACTTTTCGTAGTCTGAGTCTTCGTGCCCCATTTGCGTAACAAGGTCTCGAAGCTTTGAAAGTCTTTGAGTATTTGCTGCTTCTCTTGGAAGCTTATGTTCCGCCGGAAGCGCGTTATCAAGTTCCCGTAAAAAGTCTCTACCGAGCGCATGAATGTCGTGTTGGTAGTCATTACAAAGCTGCTCAAGACTGGTACGGTTCCAAGGAAGCCCGGTACGCCACATCTGGGCCATAGCGGGAAGTGCTTTGCACTCTAATGCGTATGCGTCAGCAAGCCGTGCATTTTGCAACGCCACTGTAAGTGGATAATCCAGCTGGAGCAGCACCTCAACATCTTTAGCGGCATAGACCAATTGGTCTCGACTTAAGACTGGAACGCTCCAATCAGACCGCTGCTGTTCCTTGTCGAGTTCAATTTTGAGGACACGCTTGGCCACATGGGCTAGCCCGTGTCTGAGGTTAGGCGTTCCATTGTGGTGGAGCTTACTGGCAAGCATGGTGCAGCCAATTCTCCGTCCCCGCACATAGATGCCATGTTCTTGAAGCCAACCAAGGTCAAACACTGCATTGTGGGCTAGCCAGTAACGCTCACCATTGGTAAAGAACAGGCGGAGCTTTTGCCAGCCATCCGTATCTAGTTCAAAACAGTCAATGATGATAATGGTTTTGCTAACTTCGCAACCCAGTTGTATCAAACGAAGTTTGCCGATTTCAGGCTGTAGCTGGAGCGTTTCAGTATCGAAGGCGATAGAAATTGATGTCGAGATCTTGTGCAGATGCTCGACACCGAAAAACAAGTTGTAGTCAGACATGGGTGGTCTTCAAAGAAGTGTGTATTCAGGAAGTGGGCCTGTCCATTCGGACTCGTGTTGGCCTTCGGGACTGTACCAGCCGGTGTCGTCAATACGCCAGCCAGCTGTGCAACGCTTAAGAGCCTTGTAATTTTCCCAAACAGGTTCTTCAGGAAAAGGATTTCCGTAGTCGTGTTCCCAGTCGTGTTCGCTGATGCCAGTGGGTGTGTACCAGCCACCTTCATCGGCTTCCCAACCTTCTGCGGTGCGCATTTTCCAACGCTTGTCTTGATCAGCCATAGCAGCATCAAACTGAGCAGCGTTTACAGCGTAGTTATCAAACCAAGCCGCAACCCGGAGATTGTAATCCGCAGCTTCGTTTTGCAAGTAGTTTGGAACGTGCTTGAGTTTTACGCTTGCAAAGTTGCTGGTGTCAAATGGGTGTGTAGACATGATTAAAGAGGAAAGGTTTCGTAAGAGGCTTGCAAGAGGCTTTTAACTATTACCTCTAGCTCTGCAACCCTATCAGTAGAGTCAAGGTCGCAGATAATTGGGACTTCAGCTGTAAACCATTTGTAACCACAGGCAGGGCATTTACGGCCCCGCACAATGCTGCTTTCAAAACGAGGTTTAGTTTGAGTAACCCACCGATCACCTTTTTGCGGTGATCGGTTGCAGTCCGGGCAATTCATCTGAGAGGATCGTCATACGGATTAAATTCAAATTCTGAAATCAAACGGCGTAGATACCACTCGGCTTTACGGAGATCTTCAACGCCATTTTTTTCGCGATACCTCCAGGTGTACTTGAAGCAATTGCCGCGCAGATACCCAATAAATTCATCGAATGTCATTGCGGCTTTGATCGCTTCAATACACTCCACGCCATTAGGGCTTTGGTAATGCGCTGGAGCGTGCACAGGATCAGTCATCGTCGAAAGTGATAGGAGGAATAGCGCACCAGTCAGTGATCCAGGGAAGCATACGCTCCACCTGTTCCCGTGTTGGTGCGTTTGTGTGGTCTAGTGGTTCGTCCCAGAGAATGACTGCTTCACAGTGTGCAGAGTCAAACTCGGGTGGATCTAAGTGGGTTGCAGGCAAGACCTGAACAGCATCATCAACAGTGGCCTGGACATGCAGAAGATCTGATCCTCTGGTGTAGCTGTAGCTGATTAGTTGAGCGTGGGCCATGGTGGGGCTCCGAACGACTTGCTTACAGTAGCACACTACGTCAGAAGCGACGTAATGCTGGGAAAAATTTCATGTGCGTAGGTGCTCAAAATGCTGGCATCGATGCCCATAGTCAGCGCAAAATCTACGTCCCGCTCCAAGCGGCAGAAATCCTCAGGCATGTCGTAATACAAATCTTCGCAAATACTGACAGGCCGCAGGTCCGTTCCATGCGCCGTATACCGCACAATTGCTAAATAAGGTGTAGGCCCTTTTAGTTGGTAGTAAGTAATGGTGGCCCAGTCTTCCATTGGACCGCAGTACCTAATACCAGTCTGACGCGAAAGCCAATTATTAAGCATAATGTAGTAGTGAGCGTTTGTACAATGGACCCAAACCGCGAATTTGTATACGAGCGGTACGCCCGTAAAATTTCCAGCTGTGAAGACACGAAAGAACTGCAAGAGTTGACCTGCAAGTTCTTTCGCCTTTACCTAACACAACAAGAAGTGGTGGAAGGTCTGATCAAAAAGGGCTGGCTACCTGATCTACCCAATGATTCTGATATGCCCTGATCGTGCTTGAGCAGCGGCAACACGCGCATTTTTATTATGTACAACCTGCGTAGCCGTTTCTCTAAAGCAGGCTCGCTTTGTTTCTATAGGAATAGCTGTAAGAAGCTTTTGCACCTTAAAAACAAAAAACTCGTCGCGTTCACTGACTTGTTCAGTGCATGAGCGGCCCGCCTGAACTCCATTGCATAGAGAGCTAACCATCCAGTAGGAAAAAGCAGGTGATTCCAAAAGATCCCTTAACAGGATGTTCTCAGAAGCTGCAAGGACGTTTTCGGGCAAATCAAATGTAGGCATGGGTGTAGGTGGGTGGGTTTACTAAAGTAGTGGACCGTCAGAACCCTACACGAAGTCGTCGTCAAAGTCACCCACCAAAAATTTATTTATCAATTTCTTCAAAAAGTACGTCCTCTTTATATCCATATCATCCAACTTTGCATCCATACGCTCCACCAAATCCGCAGGCATGTTGCTTACGGTGAAGGTCTGTTTCTGTGCTGGCGCGGCCTTAAGTGATTGCAATTTTTTATCTTCGGGTTTAAAAGTATTAAAAAAACTAATTAACGTGCCGAAAGCTTTGCCATCGTATTTTGTAGACGGTTGCTGGGCGAGCACCCTAATCGTAGTGCCAGGCTCAATATTGGCAATGGTTTCCTGTTGCTGCTGAAGAGGCATATCGCTATGGCAGTAGCATCGCATAGTGGTAGCAGGGTTATTTAAGCGGTCATATATTTCTGGTGAAGGATTGACAATCACACCTTCAATAAACGGACGTTTTTTGCTATCAGCAGCGGCAAAAGTTACACAAACTTCAACAGGAAAGCTATCTGCGTATCTAGCCAGCTTGAAGTTGACTTCGGTTTCTTGCGACAGCATGTGAAGGCTGGTAAGGCCCTCACATACTACACAGACAAACCTAGGTCAGTCGGACCACTTGTCCCAAGCCGCATTCATCAGAGCGTCTGATTCTTCCTTGGTACGATCCATTTCCCTCGCGCGGGGATATTGCCCTGAGGGTCCAGTCTGGGCAGAACCCGCACCATCACAGGGTTCTGAGGGTGGACGCCCCTCTACGTCAGTTGCAGTGTGTCCTGCCTCAACGTCCTTAACGTCCTCACCGGAATCTAGGTTGGACACTTCTTCTGTTTCTTGGACGCTGTCCACCCTGACATCCGTTCCACTGGAAGGGTTTTCCTTAGATGGACACACATACGCAACCTCTCCACACGCGAGGACAGCCTGGTACGTCTTTTTTCCGTACCTACCAGTTCCAGGAATCTCAGAAATAAGGCCGCGCTTTACCAACCGTTGGAGCGACTTCTGGATGGCGGCAGTTTTTCCGCCCACCACTGGATCGGAATTGAGTTCCGTGTTGGTAAATGCACGGGGGTGCCCAACACGAAGCCTTTGGAGCACCCTGCCGGTGACGCTGGAAGGCGATACATCGTTGTTATCGACCTCTGGTGTGAAATCAGCCACGGAGAAGCTCAGGTCGGTTTCCTGGCGCATGATGAGCGCCGTACCGGAACGACCAGACCGGGACTTCTCAATCGTGATGATTCGGCTGTGCGCTGGAGCGGAACCTTTTTCCACGTCCTCATTGCTGGGCTTACGGAGTGCCCATGTTTCATCGACAGCATCCCGAATGGCAGAGGTGCCACGAAAACCGCCCTGCTTGTTGGCGTGGTGGATAACCAAGATGGTGGTTGCAGGGAATAACACACCGTTGTTCTTAGTCAGCCAATACAGAGGCGTTGCGAAGTCGCTTTTGTTTTCATCAAATGCCCTACCGCCAGAGCAACCGATTAACGAATCAATGACAACCAATTTGGGCTGGACCTTTTCCATCAGCTTGACGAACTGGGCATAACGCTGGAGCGACCAATCCGTAAGCAGTTTGGTGTTGGAGTCCATCGGATAATCAACTTCTTCCAGCTGCTCTTTGAGCTGGATCAAAGGCTGATCGCCATTCAGAAGCAACACAGGGCCTTGCTGGACTGGAACGTGCCTCCCACGGACCACAAAGGGTGCTCCAGTAGCGATGTGCTTTGCCAGCGTCCAGGCAGACATGGACTTGCCGTCACCACCAGCGCCATAGATCAGGACAACCGAAGGATGTGGAAGCACATCAGGGATCAAAAATTCACGTTGACCCTCTAAATCTTGGAGCGCAGCCACATCCATTAACCCCTTCGCGCCTTCGTACTGAATCTGGTCAACAATCAGCTTTTCCAGTGCAAATTGGTCCCGGTAACCAGCATCAAGGGCCAAGCTGTTGAGCTTGAAGTTGGTCTCAGCGGGATTATCCAGCTCCAGATAGGACCGAGCTTTTTCAATTACCTCTTCAAAGGAAGGCCGTTCACGTTGCCATAAAACAGGCTTGGCCTCGACTTCATCAACAACTGAGCCGCAGCCATCACGGGTGAAGCGTTGCCGTTCTGGGTCGTAATGATCGGCCAGCCGGATAAGGCTTCCAAAACCCAGACCACCTTGGGACTTAAAGCCATTTTCCCAGCGGCTTTGGCAGGGGTCTTTGCCATCAGCCCAGTCATCTTCGTATTCAGAATCCTGGAGCGACCATTCACGCCACAGGTTGAGACCTTCATCACCAGGCAGGTCGGACTGAAGCATCGCCCCGATCTGCCACCAAAGCTGTTCAGAGCCCCGGCCTTGTGGCTGGATAACAGACAGACAGGACTGAGCAATGGCGATGCGTTCTTCGGTGGAACGCATTCGCCAGCGGCCATCACGGGCTGATTTAGTGACCTTTTTGTCGTTCTTGGCCTTGAACGACTGCTTCATGTGCTCTACAAGCCACCCAGGAGCCTCTGGAATGGCGTTTAGGTCACCTTCAAGGGTGTAACTACCACCAGAGGGGTAGGCACCGTTTAGAAGCCCTTGACGGCCCCACAGAACTTCCCAGCCTTCACCGCTAGCAGCAAGGCTGATGTCTGAAACTTCAGTCCAAAGATCTGGTGGAACGGTAAACAGAAACTTTGCAGCCGCTTTCTTGGGCGACGTAATGCGTGGAGCGTTAGCTAAATCCTTGCCCCACTTGGCTTCAACAGCGCCGAGATTGGCATCAACATCCAAGATCACCAACCCGTCAGAGCGTGGCCCGGTAAAAACACCAACAGCCTGAAACTTTTCGGGCTCACGTTCAATGACCATCGCCGTGGCTTCGGGCGACATCTTGTCGTGGTGCGCCCTACCAAGCGGATTTTTGCCGCAGGCTTCGCCACCTTTTGGCATTGGAACGCCTTTTTTGTAGATAGGCGCTGTTGCCCACTGGTTCGGCAACGACCGAACAAACGACAGCAGATTCATTTGCTAAACTCCTACAGGGTTGCATGGACATGCGCCCTAGGGTCTTACCAACTCTGGGGCGCTTTTTATTGTAGCGAAGCTGTCCACCCTCATCAATGTGCTATATTGGCCAAGCACCGGGCAGTTCTAGCCCACAGCTAAAGCCACAAAATGAGTTTCCTGAAGAACAAAGAGGCCGTTGCAGGCGGCGCAGGCGGCGGTTATTTGAACCCCAGCAAGATCCAGGCAGGCAGCCAGGTTCGTTTTGCGCTACTCGCCGAAGAGCCACTGGAATTTTATGAGTGCTGGGGCGAAGCTACAGACGGCAGCGTAAGGCCATTCCGTTTTCTTGACGATCCATCACCTGCTGATGTTGAGCAGGAAATGGGACCAGGCTATTCACGCCGGATGAACCGTGAAGGCACTGGACCGGAAGCAGTCAAATTTGCCATTGCTGTTCCCTGCTACAGCCACGATTCAAGAACCATTCAGGTTCTGAGCATCACTCAGAAGTCAATCATCAAGGAATTTGACAGCCTTTCCCAAATGGAAGACTACGAAAACCTGATGGAATGGGACTTTGTTCTTAGCAAGGAAGGCTCAGGACTAAATACGGAGTACACACTGCGGCCTGTACCCCGTAAGACCAGCCAAGCAGTGATGGATAAGGCATGGGACGCAGCATTAAAGGCTGGTTTTGACATCACCAGGCTGATTGCTGGTGGTAATCCATTCAAGGAAGCTGCCTAGCACCTAATAAGGCCCCGTGTTTCTATGGCACGGGGCTTTTTATTGGCTATAGTAGATATGGGAAAGAGTATTTTATGACCACTAGGGAAGAAGTACAAGCGCAGCGAGAACGGCAGAATAGGCTGGAACGTATGTACATGGACGATGGCCGAGACGACCCCAAGCACCAATATCACAGCTTGTATACCGGACTCGGTGAAGGTGCCGGAAACAAAAATCGTGACGGAACCTGACTCGATGGTACGTGTCACGGTCGGCGATAAGGTGGGTTGGGTCAGTTCATACCACTTAATAGTCCCGAAGGAAAATCAGCTTATAAAAGCATGGCTAGCAGCGCACAGCAAAAGCTGAATAACCTAAGTAGAAATACCCTGGTACGTGATGATTCTGGCCCTTTCCGCGTGTATCGGGATGACGCTGGCAGCGTTTTTCACAGTGTTACGCACATTCTCAAAGAAACGGCACCCGAATGGCAGCAACAAGCCCTGGAACGGTGGCTCACTAGACCGACTGCTAAAGAAGACCGAGACATGGCTGCAAAGCGTGGAACGCTTGCCCATGATCACGCGGAACGTCTATTACGAGTCACCAGAAAACTCGCCATCCAAACCGCCACAAAACGAGGAAGCCTAAAAGACAACAAGGAGGGCCTGGAACGTTGTCCACCAGCTATCACCAGCTGGGCACTCGACAAGGCCATTCAAAGCGCCCCTAGGGTTGCCTGGAGCGCATCAGGCTATGCACGCGGCCTGCGAGGGTGGATCGAATCCAATCTTGCGGCCATTCATGCGATTGAATTCAGCATCCGGCACCCGCTTGGATTTGCTGGAACGGCAGACGCCCTGCTGGAGATAAAGGACCGTAAAGGACTTTATGTCGTGGATTGGAAGACCAGCGTCCGCGAAAGAAACGAGGATATGTTACAAAACTACATAGACCAATGCGGCGCATACTCGCTGGGGCTACGTGAAATGACCGGCATTCAAGCGGCTGGAGCGTTAATTGTGGTGGCACGTCGTACCGGAGCACCACAGGTCCGCGAGCTATCCGCATTAGAGCTAATCGGCGCTGAAACCAGGTTCAAGGACCGGGTGGAACGTTATTTCTCGGGCCTAGCGGCCCTCGAAAACGCCATTCATTACGAATAGCAAGACGCTAAAAATTCGCCTTTGCCTAGGTCGCCGCACACAAGGGGCCAGGGCCGGATTTGCCATTCAAGCAGCTGGAACGTGTCACCACATGCCGCCAGCGCACAGCGGGTCGCGTGGTACACTGACGTGGACAGTACGAAATATTTTGCGGTGGTTCGTCCATCGCCCATGGTGAGCAGCACTAGACGCGGACACGCGAAAAATCCGTGCGTTCTGGTGCTTTGCATCAACCAAAAATAAAGCCAGCCCCTAGGTTAGGAACTGGCACGGTTTCAAGCGTGGGGCGATTGCAGCGGTGACGCTTTCTCTTGTTTCAAGCCACGCCATGAACGGGCTTTGTCCATTGATTGAACCAGTTTGGCCATGGCTGGCACGTCCCCACTTGCGGCCGCGATGTTGAAGTGATGCTGCAACGTGGCCAAGACGCTGAGAGGGTTTAAGTCATCCTGTTCTGATTCTGCTGGCCCGTCATCACTGGAATCGATTGTTTGCTGTGCCTGCCGTATGGCGTCATATGAAACGGATCTGCTGATTTGAAAGCGGACAGATGCCATGGTTGCCGCGCTGCTGTGAGTTATGCCGGATTCCAGCCAACCGCGGATAACAGACTGCCGTTGCTCGATTTCTGCTTTAGTTGCCATGGTGTGGCGATTGACTACCAAAGCACACTAACAGGAAAACCAGGAAAGACAAGACGATCAGCGAATGTTGGTGCATTTTCGCCTTGGGGGTTGACGGTTCTTTGTATTGTGATCTAGTATCAGGGAGAACCCACCCAAGGTCACCCATGTTTGAACTAACAGTCATCGCAGCCTACGGCCGCGCATACAGCAGCAAAGCAGCTATCTGGTCTGACTGGTCAGCTGGAAAGGATTTTCAAATCGTCAGTGTTGGCACGTACTATGGGCGATACATCAACAACGAAGATGCCGACCGTGCCGGTCTTGCTTGTGTGTTGGTTCGTTACGGGAAAGACTACGCGAAAAGCGCAAGCGTGAATCTCATCAAAGGTCGGATGAACTGATCTGCTACAGTATCAACTCAACTTAAACCCACTTATTCCAATGATCACTCGTTTCCAAGTCACAAAGACAGCCAACCGCAAACTCACCGCTAAGGGTCAACCTGCAATGCTTGCGATGAGAACATCGGCGAACAGTTGCCCTGACACTTGCGAGCATAAGATCAACCGAACTTGCTATGCCATGTTTGGCCACGAAGGCATGGCATGGAAAAAACTTAATGATGGCACGTCAAAACGTGGTGGCGACTGGCTGGACTTATGCGATCAGTTGCGAGACTTAAAGCCAGCCCCTGGCACGATGATCAGAGTCAACACGGCTGGGGATCTGCCGCATCATGGTGGCAGAATCGATCCCACTGTGGTGGGCTTTCTCGCTGACAGCTTTAAGTTTCACAAGCTGAGACCCTACGGGTACACTCACCACATCCACAGCGAGTCAAACCTAGAAACAATCAAAGAGCAGAATCAGTCAGGCTGGACAATCAACCTATCTTGTAACTCCGAAACACAGGCTTCCGAGATGACACGGCAGGGCTTCGCTTCGGTCTGTGTTGCTGCCCACGATGATGAGCGCAGACAGTGGACCGATGAGCACGGCATTCAATTCGTAGCCTGCCCGCAACAGTATCGCGACGGCGTTACCTGTCAGTCTTGCAAACTGTGCGCCAAACCCTTGGAAGCTCAGCAGGCAAGCGAAGGCTTCCGGCGCTGTGTCGTTGTCTTTAAAGCGCACGGCGCTAGGAAGAAAGCGCTTAGCCAGTGGATCGCCGATAGTGTGACGGTTTGAGAATTGATTGGAGCGTCAACACGTAGACAGCCCCCATAGTTTGCTACAGTAAGGACCGAACGGAGAGCACCACATACGCCCGTTCGGTTCTGCTTTCAATGATCACCACATCTACAGCTGCAATCATCGCGCTGATTCTTTTACCACTGATCGTGATCCTATGGGTCACTGAGTCACCACAGCAACGGCAGACGCGGCAAGCCAAACGCCTAAGCCGTCACTACGGGTTGAGCCAACGCCAGATTGCTCAACACCTAGGCATCAGTCAATCTACTGTGTCGCGTCGCCTAAAGATGGCGTGACAGTTTGAGAATTGATTGCCAGCGTTAAGCGTTGACAGCTGCTTCCAAACTGCTACACTACAGACAAGCGGAACACACACCGCACAACTTACAAAACAATGAAGACTCACTCCGAACGCTACCAAGTCGTCCTCCTATTAGACGGTGTCGAGTCTGACTTGTGGACCGACTATAGGAATGTTGCCGAAAGCCTGGCTAAAAGCATGCGCGAGCGTCACCCTGACGCGGCTGTAGTTGCTCTGTACGATCACAAGCCCGAGCCTACGTATTTTTGAGTTAGGACTGTGTGCCCTCATTGGGCACACTTTCTGAGATCAAGCACAGCTATCACAATTCTTTACATCAGGACTTCTTATCATGCCTAACTACATCAAAACTAAGTTTGCGCAGACGGTGCTTTTTAGTGTCATCGGCGTTACGGCCGCGTGTGGTGGCGTTGCCATCGGCTCAGTGCTCGCTGAAGAGCCTCTACGCGGTGACGACGGCTTAGAGGTGCTCGGGCTGCTCGGCTGCGTTGCCGTTGCCGGTGGCGCGCTTATGTGTGCTGCTGGTGCTGCTACTGATGCCGACTGATCCCGTCACATTTTGTAATGTAGGACAGTAGACAAAGTGTCACAGCCACTGACACAAGCGCGGATTATTGTACTATATTAAGTACATCAAGAGGAACGAAGAAGGGTTCA
>Ga0208543_1000037_pt1 | contig 42024 bp, 46 predicted proteins | sample DEB08_DNA_14_FD_185497 | JGI IMG/M metagenome (GOLD analysis project Ga0208543, IMG submission 185497) | Aqueous microbial communities from the Delaware River and Bay under freshwater to marine salinity gradient to study organic matter... | ecosystem: Environmental > Aquatic > Marine > Coastal ...
CAATGCCCCCGAGCCCGATAGCTCAGAACTGACGCGCTACATCTGGGCGGAAGACTGAGGCTCTCATCCCTCTAAAGACCATGCAATCGCGCCTGGTCGGCCGCAGCCCGAAACACCAGTGAATGACGCCTCACCAGAGGGTCAAGAGCGTCGTAGCCACCGCCAATCACGCTGGCAACAGGGATCTGTCGCCGTAGACAGGCATCAAACACGAGGTGATCGCGTTGCAATAGGCCTATATCGGATAAGCAAAGCCGGCCCAGGCGATCGTCTCGATGCGGATCCACGCCAGCGTTGTAGAAGACCAGCTCAGGTTGGAAGCGGTCGAGAAGTGAGGGCAGCACCTCACCCACGGCAGCCAAATACCCCTGATCCTCAACGCCATCCTCCAATGGAATATCGCAATCACTGCATTGCTTCCGGGCTGGGAAGTTAGACGCAGCATGAGCAGAAAACGTGAAGACCCGTGGGTCGTCAGCAAAGATCAGCGCCGTGGCATCGCCTTGATGCACATCCAGATCCACGATCATCAAGCGCACCAGGCGCCCCTCATCCAGCAGGACCCTGGCTGACACGGCAATGTCATTAAAGATGCAAAAGCCACTGCCGTAATCAGGAAAGGCATGGTGCGTACCACCAGCGAGATGGCATGACACACCATGCTCAAGAGCCAATCGGGCCGTGAGCAATGTTCCCCCCACGGCTAACCAGGTGCGTTGCACCAAAGGGGTGGTGGCCGGAAGACCAATCCTGCGCTGCGCTTGACGATCAAGGGTGCCGCGCGCGAAGGCCTCGTGATAGCGGCGCTGATGCACTGATTCAAGCCAGCGGCGAGGAACGGGGAGAGGTGTATGAACCTGAGCGGATTCGGCTAGACCCGACGCCTTTAGAGCATCAAACAACATCCTGAACTTCGCCATCGGGAAGCGATGGGTGCTCGGCAGCGGCGCGGAGTAGTGCGGGTGATAAACAAGCGGTACTGCCACTTCGTTCTCAGTAGCAGAGGGGCATTGCAGCGATTTTCATCAAGGCGGGCTGTTATTCCGCATGGTGACTTGCCTAAGAAGAAGGCTCCCATTCAGGCACGCAACTCCTGAAGCAAACATAATAAAAAATCAATCAATCGCGTTAAACCATCCCAATACCTTCTAGGCACAATGCAAAAGGCTTGTGGACCCGATCAATACTAATTGCCTCAAAACAAATCAGATATGGAAAAGACTTTTGTAACCGTAAAAGCTGAAAGAATGCAGACAGAAATTGTCTTTGACAACTGATTGAGAACGATGCATCGATCAGCCAAAAGAGGCAGTGATCTGCTCTTTGAAGAGCCTGATGGTCACCATTTTATCGAGACCTTCATGGGCACAGCTTGGGCAGACAGCCGTTTTGACCCGCCTGAACCTTGGGGGGAGCGGGACCAGTGCAGAGCAGATGCGACAGGGGAGTTGATCTCTCATGCCATGAACTGCCTCCCTTCGCTCAGCCTGGTAATCCACATGGATTCGATGACGTCGTCATCAAGATCACCATGCTGGCGGACGAACGTCTCAGCATCACTCGTGGAAGGATCAATCTCCAAACGCCTGTCGGCAAGCATCAACAAATTGGAAGCCATGTAGCTAACAAGAGCATTCTTTGATTCAACATAGTTAGCAAAATCCTTGGGGGCATCGCCCGTTTCAAACTCCTCTTTGACCCAAAATCTCAGGTTCCTGTCAAAGACAAGCTCTGACGCGTCACGCCATGCCCTGGTCGCCTCTCTGGGAGAACGTCGCTGCCTAAATTGAGCAATCAGATACGCAAGAGCTGCCGACAAGATAAGGCACGCAAGAGCACTCATCAGATCCCAGTATCACCACCAATTCGATCAACTTCTAGATCAATCTCAGTCTTGAGGGACTGCTCCAGATGCTCGACAGAGCGCTCAAATACATCCTTTCGGCGCTCCAGGTTCAGCTCTTGCTGATGGGTGACATCATCCATTTGTTGCTGGCCACCGTTCATCATCTCCGTATAAGTGAGCGCTCTGGGCTTTCTGGGCTGATTGGGTTCGTTCAAATGCTTCTTAGAGATACGAGTCAAGAATGTCTGAAAGATTATTCCCTTATGGGATGGATCCAGAAAAGCTCCCGCACGTGCTGATGCCTGAATAAATAGCCAAGAAACTCTCTCAAAATCCACCCTCCAGAACCCCTCTGCTCTCAAACCATCGGCTTCAATAGGGCGATAGCGGGATGCTCTGAAACCTGGTCAGAAAAAAAAGTGGTTCTTTAACGAAATGGGTTTAACGCAGCCGCATACTCATCAACAAATCAATCCAACAATCAAAAGGTAGGGGACATCCGACGGGTGAGATTGCGCAGCTTGCGCAGGGACTTCAATTCCACCTGACGGACGCGTTCACGAGAAACATCCAGCAAACGGCCGATTTGAGCCAAGGTGTGACGCTCGTTGCCGTTTAAACCAAACCGCAAGGTGAGTACATGTTGCTCCTGCTCACTGAGATGACTCAACCAGCGGCCAAGTTGTTCATGGTGAATGCGCTGTTCAACCTTGTCGAGAGGCTCTTCCGCAGAAGAGTCGGCAATTAAATCACCAAGGAAACTGCGACCATCTTCTCCATTCACAGGAGCATCAAGACTGCTGGTGGTGAGAGCCTGGCGCAGCAGGGAGTCGAGCTCCTCAACAGGCATATCCAAGGCTTCTGAAATCTCGAGGCGGCTCGGCATCGCTCCAAGCTTGTGAGCAAGATCCAAACTCACCTTGCGGATGGTGGTGAGACGCTCGCTCAAGTGCACCGGCAGGCGAATGGTGCGTGACTGACAAGCAATCGCCCGAGTCATGCTCTGACGGATCCACCAAAAGGCGTAAGTCGAAAACTTGTATCCACGGGTTGGATCAAACTTTTCAACCGCCCGTTCCAAGCCAAGAGAGCCCTCTTGAATGAGATCGAGAAGCTCAAGGCCTTTGCCTTGATATTTCTTGGCGACACTCACGACAAGACGAAGATTGGCCTTCATCATCCGCTGCTTAGCACGCTGGCCAACGCGGATCATGCGGCGGTCTTTAGAGCTGAACTCTTCGCTGTCGGGAGAGACCGATCCATCCTGGGTCAGCTCCATGAACTTCTGGACCTGGTTACCAAGCTCAATTTCTTCAGCAGCAGTCAATAGAGGTATTCGGCCAATTGTCGCCAAGTACCAACTAATGGGATCACTGCTTCTGCGTCTCTGGGTCTCGGAGGTCCGAGCTGTTGAGGAAACCATGGCAACTCGTTTCTTGGGCGTGGAGAGACTTTCCTATGAAAAAACGATAAAGCCAAATGTTTTCAGCAACCCTTCAGATTCGTGAAAGGAAAACGACACATTTGCGCGTTTTGAATTGTGTGCATTTTAAAACTCGATCAATTTTTTAATCATTAATTCCCGCAAATCCGCCGGGTGAGCGCAGCAAGGGTTTTCGCAATCTCACTGGCATCACTGGCATTTTCAGTGGTTCGTGACGCCTCGGCATGCAGCAAAGCCGCGGCGGCAAGAGCTTGTCCCCGCGGCTGCTCTCCACAAGCCCGAGAGCGAGCCCCCCAGCCAAGAACAAATCCAGCCAACAGGTCTCCCAAGCCCGTACGAGCCACCTGCACCGATGTATCAACGAGTTGATGCACCACACCCTTCGGATCGGCAATGACCGAATGAGCACCCTTGAGCAACACAACGGCTCCGCTCTCTGCTGCAGCCCCTTGGGCGCTCTCCAGCGGTTCCCGCCTACTGAAATCAGGAAACAGCCTTGCAAATTCACTCTGATGCGGGGTGATCCAGGTTGGAAACGCACGCTGGCAAAGCCAGCGCCAGCCTTTATTTGAAGCGGACAAGGCGTTGAGCCCATCGGCATCCAGCACAAGCAGTCCTTCGAAGGACAGCAAGGGCTCTGCCCAGGCCTCCCACGGCGCGCTGAGCCCTCCAATCCCAGGCCCCAGCAACAGCGCATCCAAACGGGACAGGTCTGCCTGAGCCAGCCATGGTCCCCAAGCCAATCCTCCCGATGCGGTCGCTGGCAACCCAGCCGACAGCACCAACTCGGGAATCCATTGCCAGATGCGCTCGGCTACGGCCTCTGGCAACGCGGCTTTCAGGCTTCCCACACCACTTGCCATGGCCCCTTGTGCGGCCAGGAGTGCTGCACCGCGATAGCGCTCGCTGCCGGCGAGCAGCATGACGCGGCCACGCTGATATTTCATTGCCGTTGGCGGGTCTTTAGGAACCGGCAAGGTCGCTAGATCCTTTGCCATCACCCGCAAGACAACAGGTCCCGCCAGTGAATCGATCAACTGGTGAGGAACGCCAGGATCCAAGCGATGCAAACAACCCACGTTGGCGAGGGCTGCGTCCTGTACCAACCCGCGTTTCACCAGACCCACGCACAACGTGTCGGAAGCCACCGCCCCACCTCCGGCCTGCATCCGTCCGTGATTGGAATGCATCCCTGCAGGCACATCCAGACTGATAAGCCGAAGGGGCTGAACACGCTCGCGTTCGCCGAGCAACAACGCCAAGCCTTCAGGAAGAGGCCGATGTTGTCCCAACCCAAACAGAGCTTCCACCCAGAGAGCGGAATCCTCCGGATCCGGATCCGTCTCTAGAACCGTTGCCCCAAGCCACTCGAGATGACGCCAATGCTCTTGGGTGAGCGCTTGCCGAATCGGCAGAGGGGCCCACAGCCTCACCTCCACTCCGGCATGCATCAGACGTCTTGCTACGACCAACCCATCACCACCGTTGTGGCCGGGTCCCACCAACACCAACACGCCCTGGTCCAGACGCTTCCGCCTCTGAAGACACCAATCAGCCATCGCCTGACCGACGGCCTCCATCAAGGCAGCAACGGGCAAACCACTGCCCAGCCATTCCTGCTCCAAGGCCAGCATTTGTTCGGCACTGACAAGCCAGTGCTCCGCATCTAGGGGAGGCCAGACCAAGCCAAAAACACCCGGGCCCTCACTATGGAGTCAGACAGCGATGCCCGCCCATGTCGGCCGAGGCCAAGATGACCACCCTCACAGCAACCCCAGCCGGTGCCGAGGCCCTAGAGCGATTGCGCCAATGGCCCGGTGAGCATCGTGTGGCCGTCGGCCTTTCGGGTGGTGTAGACAGCTCCCTCACCGCAGCCCTGATGGTGGAGGCCGGCTGGGAGGTGGAGGGCCTCACGCTCTGGCTGATGAGTGGGAAAGGAGCGTGTTGCGCCGAAGGCTTGGTGGATGCTGCCGGAATCTGTGAACAGCTCGGCGTGCCCCACCACGTGGTGGATTCAAGAGATACGTTCGTTCGTGAAATCGTTCAAGGCTTGGTGGATGGCTACCGGGCTGGCATCACACCCCTCCCCTGCTCCAAGTGCAACCGGTCGGTGAAATTCGGGCCGATGCTCGCCTGGGCCGAACGGGAACGCCATCTCCCCAGGATCGCCACTGGCCATTACGCCCGCATCCGTCTGGACGGAGACGACGGTCGCTGGAAGCTGCTGCGAGGCATGGACAGCCGCAAAGACCAGAGTTACTTCCTCTATGACCTCCCCCAGGACGTTTTGGCGCGCGTGGTCTTCCCACTCGGCGAACTCACCAAGGCCGACACCCGTCTTGAGGCTGCCCGCCACGGATTACGCACGGCAGACAAGCCAGAAAGTCAGGACCTCTGCCTGGCCGATCACCACGGCTCCATGCGCGCTTTCCTCGATGCCTACCTTCCCCCAAGGGACGGTGAAATCGTGCTGCAAGACGGAACGGTGGTTGGACAGCACGACGGCATCGAACACTTCACCATCGGCCAGCGCAAAGGATTAGGCATTGCCTGGAGTGAGCCGCTCCACGTGGTGAAGCTCGATGCCGCCATGAACCAGGTTGTCGTCGCCACAAGGGCAGAAGCCGGTCGTACTGGCTGCGAGGTTGGCGCTGTGAATTGGGTCTCGATCGCCCCGCCCCCGCTCGGTTCAGCCATGGAGGTGGAGGTGCAAGTGCGTTACCGCAGCGAACCCGTGGCGGCCTATCTCACCTGCATCGAAGCCAATGCCGCCGATCGGGCCGGAGAGCGCCCTCATCGCTGCAAGCTCAGCTTTCAAGAGCCACAGTTTTCGATCACTCCTGGTCAAGGGGCGGTGTTTTACGACGGCGAGGTCGTGCTGGGCGGAGGCCTGATCGACTCGCCGATCTGACCAACAGCAGCGACGACACGCCGACCATCAACCACAGAGGCGCCTCTCCCCAGCGCACGTATCCCGTCAAACCCTTGCGAGGTTGCAACGGCGCCAGCAAAAGACCTGGATCAAACGCGGCCAGGCGTTCTGCCATCTGACCATCAGCGCGGATCATGGCCGTTGGCCCTGTATTCACCGTTGACAAGAGCGGTCTGGCCGATTCCAAACTGCGCAGCTGGGCCAAAGCCAAATACTGCTGCTGAAGAAGGATTGGGTAGGGGTCCAGGTTGGCTGCCGCAAGGATCCACTCCGCCCCCTCAGCCACGGCGCGAGCCAAGGCTGCTCCGTTGCTGATCTCGTAGCAGATGGCCACAGCAGCGGGTGGACCGCCCCAGCGCCAAAGCCGGGAGGGCTCACCCGCCTCCAGGCCACCGATGGCAGAGAGGCCGCTGAGACCTGGCCAGGCCGGCACCCACTCCCCCAATGGCACCAAGCGATGCTTATCCAGCGAGGACACCGGAGTGGTGCCGCCAGCCTCCACCAAAACCATGGCGCTGTGCTGACGTCCCCGCGACCAGTGAAACCCTCCACTCATCAGTGGAATTGGGGCCGGTGCCATCAGGGAACCATGAAGTGGCAACGTGCCCTCAGGTGCCATCAGCCAGTCCGCACCAGCGGCATCGGCCTCTTGAAGCGCCATTTGTAGCCGTCCGGGCAGCTCCCGTTGACGTTGCGCAGAAAATTTTTCGCGGGTGGGAATCGCCGGTTGCCAGAGGCCAACACTGAACTCCGCTCGATCGGATTCGGCACCCAACCTGACTGGGTTCTGCAGCAGCCAGGCCCCCAGCCCATGCAGAACCAACAGGCTCAGCAAGCCGCCGGACAGCAGTCTCGGCCAACCCGACTCACGCCGGGACAGCGTCAGCAAACGCCACAGCCACCAGCCGAGCAGCAGTTGCAGGGCCGCCAGTCCGCCCTCACCGATCCAACGACTCAGGGCAGCCAACGGGGGGTCGGCAGGGAGCACGCTGCCACCGACACCGATCCAAAACACAGGACTTTGCGATAGGGCCACTTCCACCAATCCCCACACAGCCGCGGCCAACACGGCATCGGTGAAGCTGCCTCGCAAGGGCAGGCGATTCACAAGGGCACTCCAACAGGCCAATAGCAGCGCTGCCAGCAGGGCGCAGGCCAACCAGATCCCAACCGCCACCGGCAGGCTGAGCCAAGCGGGAACACCGATCCACATCAGGGGGTGTAACGCCAGCAACCAGCGGTGACTCACCAGGACAGCCACTCCACCCCAGATCGCCGAGGCGAGAGAACTGCGGGACGCAGCCCAGAGCAGCGCCAGGGCCGGCACCATCCACCAAGGGCCCGACAGGGTGAGGGCAACCCCTGCAAGCAGTCCCCCCAACAGCCCCTGCAGAAGCACCAGGGATCGGTCATTGCCCATGGTCAGTGGCGGGAGATCAAGCCATCCTGAATCGGAATGCACCCGTACGGCTATGGATACCGCTAATCCCCTGCAACAGCTCCTTCTTCGCGGGCTCGGCACCACCACTCTTGTGGCCGATCGGCTCCGTTACGTCACTCAGGAATGGGTGAGCAGCGGCCGCCTTGATTCAACCCATGCCTCGGCCTTGGTGGACGATGTGCTCAAAGCGTTGCGCGGCGAGACGCCAGAGCTCGAGCAGCAGATGGGCCGCAACCTCGAACGCAACCGCGACCACCTACTCCAAGACCTAGGTCTGGCCAGTCAGCGAGAACTGGATGAGCTGCGGGGACGAATCGACCGCCTTGAACAGCAGTTACGCCAAAAAGAGCGCGAGGAATGAACTGCCAGACTTGGATGTAATCGAGCAAAAATCTGTGCGCGAGATCTTGATCAGCACCGCTGTGTTTGTGTCCTGTTTGATGGTCGCGTTCATCAGTCAACTGGTGTCGCCCTCCACGGTGATCGCGGCAACGCCATCCACCATGGCCAGCAGCAATGCAACGAATGCCAAAGCGGCTGTCGTGCAGGCCGTGGCCAATCCCATGGAACTCGACCCCGACAACCCCAACCCCACCTTGTTTGCGATGGCTCCCGATACCAACCTGGCTGATGCGTCTGCGCTTGGCGGACCGATGGAAGCCGAGAAGCCTCAAGTCACCGCCAGTGGCCTAAAAATCACCGACCTGGTTGTCGGCACTGGTGATGTGGCGAGCTCGGGGCAAAACGTGGTGGTGCACTACCGCGGCACCCTCGAAAGCGGCAAACAATTCGATGCCAGCTACGACCGTGGCACCCCGTTTGAATTTCCGCTGGGAGCTGGCCGGGTGATTAAGGGTTGGGATGAAGGCGTCCAAGGCATGAAAGTGGGCGGAAAACGCAAGCTCGTGATTCCCCCTGACCTCGGCTATGGCCAGCGTGGTGCAGGCCGCGTGATCCCCCCGAACGCAACCCTGATTTTTGAAGTCGAACTCCTGGACATCAAAAAGTGATCCATTGGACGGTGATCTCTCGGTAGGATTATCAAATCGAAAATTCTGTTTCAAACCCGATGCTTCGCTCGGCTCTATCAGCGATTGTTCGCTCCTTACCCGCTTCCACTGTTGAAGCCCACTGCGACGGACCCTGCGGCGTGTATGACCCTGCATCAGCTCGTGTTCACGCTGAAGCAGTCCTCGCGATGACCAAAAAGCTCAAGGCACTTGAAGCTCCCGCTTCTGCTGGAGACCACCACGCTGCTCTGAACACCTTTGCTCGCTTCGTTGCGGTCAAGGAAGATGAAGCACAAAAGACCAAGAAAGAACTCTTGATCCTTTGGACCGATTACTTCAAGCCTGAGCACTTGGCAACGTTCCCCGATCTCCACGACACCTTCTGGAAAGCGGCAAAACTTTGCAGCGCCTGCAAGGTCCACATCGACCAAGGCAAAGCGGAAGAGCTTCTCGCCGCTGTGGAAAAAATTCACGGCATGTTTTGGCAGTCCAAAGGCCGTAGTGACGCTTGGGTCACCGCCTCCTGAGTCGGATTCTGAACTCTTCATCAGAGTTCCAACCATCCCTTCCAGCAGTTGGTCTTCTCGACTTACTGCTGCTTTTTTTTGGTCGTCGACGGGTGATGCAAGTGGAGGGATATTCAATGTGGCCCACGCTGAAACCCAAGGACCGCGTCATCGTGCGGCCCTTCGATCCGCACGCAGCCTTCCCCGCCATCGGTATCGGTGCCATCGTCGTTTGCCTTCATCCGCAGCAGCCTTCACGCCAGGTGATCAAACGCTTGCACGCTGTGGAGGACACCCAGCTCACCATCCTTGGTGACTGCCCAGATGCCAGCACAGACAGCCGGCAATGGGGACGTGTTCCTAAGGAATGCTTGGTCGGAGAAGTGGTGGCACTCGTGACCACAGCATCAGAACAAGACCGCTGATGTTTTTTGGAGCCAAATCGCTCCGGTCACGATCGACAATCCACCGGTACAGCCCACCAACAGCGGCAGGAAACGGGCGCTGCTGCGCATCGTGAGCAGGGAAAGTGTGCTCACCACGGCAAGCATGGCCCCCATCGATCCGCACAGATACGCCACCAAATACAGAATCGCCCCATGAACCGGTAGGGCAAGGGCTGGAATCACGGCCAACAGATGCCCGGCACCAGCCAATCCATGGAGCAAGCCAAGGCCCGATGCCGCATGGGCATGGCGGCGGTGGTTGTTCTGGCCGCGAAGGTGCACATGAAGGTGGCGATGCAAGGCCGAACCATCGTGGTGATGGTCATGGGTATGCAACTCCAAACCAAAGGCAGTTCGAATGGCGAGAGCCCCGATCACAAGCAACGACACCCCCACTAAAAATTCAGCCCATGCCGACATGCTTTCGACGTGGATCAGATCTTTAAAAAAAATCGCAACAATGCCGAGCAACACCACTCCAAGGGAATGGCCTCCGCCCCAAGCCAATCCTGACTTCACGGCCTGCAACGGACGCCTCAGCGAAAAGGGGGCCATCGCGACCAGATGATCAGCACCACCAACCACGTGCACAGCACCTGCCGCGAAGCCCGTCAGAACACTGATCAGCAAGTCGCGACCCCAAGATCTAGCAATTCTGCCGGACGGAGATCCGGGGCAAGCGATTCACGGATGGCTGGTGCTGATTCAACCATGGATCAGCGCTTGGAGTGCTGCCTGCACATCCGCTTGGCGCATCAGGGCTTCACCCACCAAAACAGCCTGGGCTCCAGCGGTTTGAACCCGATCGAGATCAGCGCGATGGAACAGTCCAGATTCACTCACTAACAGGATCTGCTGCTCCGCCAGTTGCGCAGAGAACTGAGCCGTGAGCGTTTCTGTGGTCGCTAAATCGGTTTCAAAACTGGCGAGATCCCGATTGTTGATTCCAATCAAGGGGAATCCACCGAGGGCCAGCACCCGCTGCAACTCTTCCGCGTCATGCACCTCCACCAAAACCGTGAGACCAAGGGCTGCGGCCACCTTGGAGAAGTAAGCCAGATCTTGATCGGACAGGATCGCTGCAATCAGAAGGGCGGCATCGGCTCCCGCCGCCCGCGCCTGATACAGCTGATAAGGGCTAAGGATGAAGTCCTTACAAAGCAGGGGGAGGTCCACGGCATCGCGCACCTCAATCAACACATTGAAACCACCCTGAAAGAAGGCTTTATCGGTGAGCACCGAAAGACAGCTCGCTCCACCGGCGGCATAAGCCTTGGCAATCGCCACTGGATCGAAATCCTCTCGAATCACCCCTTTGCTGGGACTGGCTTTTTTCACCTCCGCAATCACGGCAGGCGTGGCGGCTGCAGTCCTTAAAGCGGCCAGGAAATCACGGGCTGGGGGCAATTCAGCCACCTTGCGGCGCAACTGCTCCAAGGGCATGCGCTCACGGGCAATAGCGATCTCGCGATCTTTCTCCCAGACGATTTTTTCCAGGATGTTGCGAGGTTCGCCGTCCTGATCAGGAACGGCGTACTCCAGATGCGCAACTTGCACCTTGGGATTGGGCGGACGACGACGGATCTCCATCACTCAGGCCCCCACCGCTGAAGCCGCTTGCTTATAGGCCACTTCCACCACTTCACTCAGCGTTGGATGCGTGTGCACCTCATTGGCGAGTTGGGTCACGCTTTGACGGCGAGACACTGCATTCGCAATCTCCTGGATCAAATCAGCGGCATGCAAACCGTAGATATGCGCCCCCAGGACCTCCCCGCTGGTTTTGTTGAACAGCAACTTCATCAGGCCATCACTTTCCAATTCGGCAAGCGCTTTGGAATTGGCTTTGAAATAGCTGCGAACCGTGCCCAGCTCAAAGCCCTCCTCTCCTGCAAGCTCCTTGGCATCGGCTTCCGATAAGCCCACAGAACTGATCTCAGGGTGCGTGAAGGTCGCGGCCGGGATGCTGCGGTAATCGATTCGCCTGGGATGACCAAGAATGTTGTCGACAGCCACCGAGCCTTGTGCCGCGGCCGTGTGAGCGAGCATCAACTTGCCGGTGACATCACCAACGGCCCAGAGATGGGCCTGCGGAGCACCGTTCACCAACACGCGCATGCTGTCGTCCACGGGAATAAATCCCCGATTGGTCTCCACTCCCACGGATTCGAGGTTGAGATGCTTGCTGCTGGGCACACGCCCTGTCGCCACGAGCACCGCATCCACTTCCAAGGTCTCAACCGGCTCTTTGGTTTTCATATCAACCAGCTCAATTTGCACGGGGGATCCGGGTTGAATCGATTTCGCCAAAACCCCAGAGCGCGCATCAATATCGCGGCCATCGATCAATTTGCGGGCTGCAATCTTGGCGATATCAGGGTCAAAGGTGGGCATCACCCGATCCAAGGCCTCGATCATCGTGACTTCACAGCCCAAAGCTGTGTAGACATCGGCAAATTCCAGTCCGATATAGCCACTACCAATGATGGCAATCCAACGCGGCAGCCATTCCAGATTGACCGCCTCGTCGCTGGTGAACACGCTGCGCCCATCCGTTTCGATGCCCGGGGGGACAAACGGATCCGAGCCCGTAGCCAAGATCACATCCCGTGCCGTTAAGACCCGGTCCACCCCGCTGAGCTCACGCACCCCAACGCGTTGAGGTCCCTCAAGCCGACCTTGACCACGAAGGATGGTGACCCCTGCCCTCTCCAAGGTTTTGGTGAGATTGGCCCGAATCGTGGCCACCAATTGATTGGCGTGATCAGCAATCTTCTTGCGCTCAAAACGCACGGGAGCCGCATAGATGCCAAACCCTGCGAGATGCTCAGCATCCGCCAGCTCGCGCACGCGACCACTCGCTGCCAACAGGGCTTTTGAGGGGACACAGCCACGGTTCACGCAGGTGCCTCCCATGTCGCGGGATTCAAGGACGGCCACCTTGAGGCCATGATCGGCTGCATGTTTGGCTGCATCAAAGCCGCCATATCCGGCGCCAATGACAATCACATCGAAGTCGAAACTGGCGTCGCTCACCCGATCTTCTGCGTTGAAGGCGTCATTCTCGCCCGTCGCCTCTCCAAAAGCAGAGGGACCGCAGCAGCCGCCACATTGAGAGATTCCACAGCTGCGCTGTGGGGCAGGGTCACACCAGCGGAGCAGCAGTCCTGTAACAACGGGTCCAGACCGGCTCCTTCGTTGCCGAGCAGGAGCACCGTGGGCAGCGTCCAGTCCAGCTCCCAATAGGGCTGAACGCGTCGTTCTGCCGCGGCATCTGGCACCAAAGTGGCCACGATTTGAAGTCCTGCATCGCGCACTTGCCTCAATCGTTCCGCGAGTTGAACGACGCCTTCCGTCGGATCAGGGCCAAAGCGCTCGACCGGCAAGCTCAAAATCGCACCAGCTGAGGATCGCACCACCTTTGGGGCCAAGGGATCAGCACCGGAGGCACACCAAACCTGCTGGATGTCGGCGGCCCGTGCGGTGCGCAGCAGGGTTCCGAGGTTGCCTGGATCCTGAATGCGATCCAGCGCCAGCACAAACTCGGGAGCGGCTACGGCTGAAGGCAAGCAAGACAATGGCAGCAAACAGGCCACACCATCGGGCTGAACCGTGGTTAATCCCGCTTGCAAGGCTTCATCACTGATCCGCTGCACTCGCACAGATCCCGGCAAAGCGCGAATCAAGCCAGCATGGGTGTTCAACCAAGCGGGAGTGGCCACAACATCAAGGACAACAGAATCCGGCCAAAGATGGGTCCGAAGTTCTTGTATTTGATGCGTTCCCTCCAGCAAGACAACACCATGTTCAGCTCTCCCTGAACGGGAGGACAACGAACGAAGTCGTCGCACCAAAGGATTGCGGCGACTGGTGATCAGCTCCTCTGACTGATCGTCAAAAGACACGGAATCAGAAGCTGGTGTGCTTACGCACCTTCATTCCATCGCGAAGATTCAGGTCATTGCCGTTGAGGTCAATGCCTTGAACCGCAGCGATCTCCCCCTTAATCCCTTCAGCCGCCAAATTCTCAACCAACTTCTTAATGACTTGGTCTTCCACCGTGGATTGATCCACGGAATCCGGAGTCAAAAATTCGATGAACTTGCCAACTTTGGAAGCCACTACCTCCGATGAGTTGGCGATCTTGAGCACAATCATGAAAGAGTTGGGAGTCCTGACCCAGTCAAGCTAATGCGGTTAGGGAGACTTGAACTCCCACGTCCGAAGACACATGTACCTGAAACATGCGCGTCTACCAATTCCGCCACAACCGCTGGAGTCACAAACGTGACCTGAAGACCATACGACATTAGCTTTGGAGTCACAGTCACGATCGGGGCTCTAAAGAACCAGTTTGAGGGCCGGCCGTCTAGACGGTCTCATCCTTGATGGTCAAGATGGTCGTGAATTTAGTAAACACGGGCATGAAGGCAGCGGCTCTTGCGTCTCAAGGCATTCTCAAGCCGCACCTCGTGATCGATGGTGGAGAAAAATTGTGTGGAGAGCTGCGCGTCAGCGGTGCGAAAAATTCAGCTCTCGTGCTGATGACAGCTTCACTCCTCACCGTAGAGCCCCTCACCCTCCGCAACGTTCCCCCGCTCACCGATATCGGCGGAATGGCAGACATCCTCTCTTGTCTGGGCGTAAAAGTTCAACGCAAAGGAGAGGTGGTTCATCTTCATGCCCATCAAATGACAGGAGCAGAGCCTCCCTACGAATTGGTGAACGGCCTGCGCGCCAGCTTTTTTGCGATCGGCCCGCTTCTCGCTCGCATGGGACAGGCCAGGGTGCCCCTACCAGGGGGTTGCCGCATTGGTGCACGTCCTGTTGTGGAACATATCCGTGGGTTGAAAGCGCTGGGAGCCGTGGTGAACGTGGAGCACGGCATCATTGCCGCCTCGATCCCAGGTGTTGAACAACGTCTCAAAGGGGCAGAGATCGTTTTGGATTGCCCCAGCGTGGGCGCGACAGAAACCATTTTGATGGCTGCAGCCTTGGCGAAAGGCACGAGCGTGATTTCGAATGCGGCTCAAGAACCAGAGGTTCAGGATCTCGCCAACTTGCTGATTGCCATGGGCGCCAAGATCAGCGGAGCCGGCGGACCCACCATCACCGTGGAAGGTGTGGATCAACTCCACGGTTGCGACTACACGGTGATTCCCGACCGCATTGAGGCCGGAACCTTCCTGCTCGCTGCTGCCATCACCCGCTCAAAACTGAGAGTGGCTCCTGTCATTCCCGACCATCTCAGTGCCGTTCTGCAAAAGCTGCGCGACTGCGGCTGCAAACTCGACATCGATGACGAAGGGATCACGGTCACACCCGGAGACATCCGGGGCATCGACATCACTACCCAACCGTTCCCTGGTTTTCCCACCGATCTACAAGCACCGTTCATGGCCTTACTGGCCACAGCACAGGGAACCAGTGTGATTACGGAGAAGATCTACGAGAACCGGATGCAGCACGTCGCAGAGCTGCAGCGCATGGGTGCCTCCATCAGGGTTCAAAGCAACACCGCCGTTGTGGAAGGGGTCTCAACTCTCAGCGGCGCTCCAGTGAGTGGAACCGATCTCAGAGCTTCAGCTGCCATGGTGTTGGCAGCGCTCGTGGCGAAGGGGACGTCTCAAGTGAGCGGACTCGAGCACCTCGACCGTGGGTATGCCGATATTGAAGCAAAGCTGGGCAGGGCTGGAGCCAAATTGACCAGGCGCTCATAGGGCCTAGGGGCAAAACGTGTAGGGTATTGAGTGAGTCCTCAATCCTTTGAAGGACTTTGAGCGTCAAGAGACGCGAAATAGCAGGTGTGGCGGAATTGGTAGACGCACCGCACTCAAAATGCGGCGGGGCAACCCTTGTCGGTTCAAGTCCGACCACCTGTATGAGTGAAGCGGTCAGCTTCAATAGAAGCGCGAAGGCCACGGGTCAACAGTCGGGCGAAATGGTAAAAACTCCCCCCCAAACCACTGGCATCACTGAGCAGCCTTCCACTGCCGTGATGGGGACCTACAACCGCTACCCGCTCACCCTGGTGCGTGGGAATGGCTGTTGGGTGCGTGATCACAAAGGCGATCGCTACCTCGATGCCGTCGCTGGAATTGCCACCTGCACCCTCGGCCATAGCGACCGCGCCATGCGCCGGGCGTTGAAGGATCAGCTCAGCCGCCTGCAGCACGTCTCCAATCTTTATCAGATTCCTGAGCAGGAAGAGCTAGCCCGCTGGCTAGTGAACAAAAGTTGCGCCGACAGTGTGTTCTTCTGCAATTCCGGGGCGGAAGCCAATGAAGCCGCCATCAAATTGGCCCGCAAACATGGCCATCAACGGCGGGGGATCGAGCGCCCCATCATCCTGACGGCGGCAGCAAGCTTCCATGGCCGCACATTGGCAGCGGTAAGCGCCACTGGACAACCTCGCTACCACGTGGGGTTTGAGCCGATGGTGGAGGGATTTGAGACCTTCACCTACAACGACATCCAGAGCTTTGAACAGCTTTTAAACCGCCTGGAGGCCCATGGCCCCAGGGTTTGCGCTGTGCTGATCGAACCGCTCCAAGGCGAGGGCGGTGTGAATCCTGGCGATCCCGATGTCTTCCGTGCGATCCGTCGCCACTGCGATGAACGCAACATCCTGTTGATCTTTGACGAAGTTCAAGTGGGAATGGGTCGTAGCGGCCGGCTCTGGGGCTACGAGCAACTGAATGTCCAACCCGATGTGATCACCTTGGCGAAGGGGCTCGGAGGTGGCCATGCGATCGGGGCCCTGCTGACCAGCCAACACGCCGACCTGTTTGCACCTGGAGATCACGCCAGCACGTTTGGAGGCAACCCCTTTGCTTGTCGCGCTGGCCTCACCGTCGCCCGCGAATTGGAACGGAGGCAGCTGCTGCGCAACGTGTCAGAACGGGGCGAGCAATTAAGTGCAGGACTCCACCAGCTCATTCAACGCTTTCCTCAACAACTCCAGGACGCCCGAGGGTGGGGCTTGCTGCAGGGTTTGGTCCTACGAGAAGACTGCGATCTCACTGCTGCTGACGTTGTCAAAGCAGCGTTAGCGCAAAAACTGTTGCTCGTTCCAGCTGGAGCGAAAGTGGTGCGGATGGTTCCTCCCCTCGTGATCGATCGCCGGGAGGTGAAGGCGCTGCTCTCCCGCCTGGAACGCACGCTGGAACAGTTGAACGCGTGACCCGCTCCAAGGCTGATCCCATCGATGAGTTAGCGGACCTGATCTCCCCCTTTGAGCAGCGGGGCATGGATCTATCCCTTGAGCGAATGCAAAGGGCACTGTCTGATTTAGCCAACCCCTGCGTTGATGTTCCCGCCGTTCAGGTGGTGGGCACCAATGGCAAAGGCTCGATCGCCTGCATGATTCACAGCGGCCTGACAGCAGCAGGTTTGAACTCTGGCCTCACCACCTCTCCCCATCTGATCAGTTGGTGTGAGCGGATTTGCATCAATAAGCAGCCGATCGAACTCCCCCAACTGCGCCAACGTTTAAAACAACTCCAAGCGTTGGCGCGGCAGCACAACCTGACCCCGTTCGAGCAGCTGATCACCGCGGCCTTGGTCCACTTTGAAGCCAACGCCCTCGATTGGCTCGTCCTGGAAGCAGGTCTTGGAGGGCGGCTGGATGCCACAACGGCCCATCCCAATCGACCTCTGATCGCCATTGGCTCGATCGGCATGGATCACTGCGAGCATCTCGGGCACTCCTTAACGGCGATCAGCAGCGAAAAAGCAGCGGTGATCGGCCCTGGGGCCCACGTGGTCAGTGCCCCTCAACACGAGGCGGTCGCCCAGGTCTTGGAGGCACGCAGCCAAGAGATGGGCGCAACCCTGGAGTGGGTGGAGCCCCTATCAGAGGACTGGGAACTGGGGTTAGCTGGACACCTGCAACGGCGAAACGGAGCCGTGGCCCGTGCAGCGCTGCGACGCATGAATGCCCTTGGCAGCTCGATTTCAGAGGCGCAGATCCGGCAGGGGCTGGCCCAAGCCCGTTGGCCTGGTCGGCTTCAAACACTGCAGTGGAAGCACCACTCCGTGCGTGTGGATGGGGCCCACAACCCCGATGCAGCTCAGCAGCTCGCGCTCGAGCGTGGTGGCTGGAGCCAGCCAGGGCATCAGCAGATCTGGATTCTTGGCATTCAACGCCACAAGCAAGCCCCAGAGATGCTCAACCTGTTGCTGGAGCCAGACGATGAAGCCTGGATCGTGCCGGTGCCAGGGCATCTGAGCTGGACAGCCGACATGTTGAACGAGATCTGCCCAAGGCATGCGCAGCAACTGAGGAGCGCCTCAAGCGTGGAGAACGTGCTCATCAGCCTTTCGAAGAAGACTGCAGACAGGCCGATGCCAACGCCTGTGATTGCAGGCTCCTTGTATTTGATTGGCGCGTTGTTGGCGGAAGGGGTGCTGAAAGAGGCCTAGAAGTTCAGGGCTCGCTTCAGAACGAACGGAGGAACGGCAGAGTGAGGTCAGCTTTTGATGCACCCGTCATGCGCCACCAGATTCTGGGCTCCCTCTTCGCGCTAGCTCTCCTGGCGCTCATGACAGCTCTGCCTTTCCCTGTGATTGCTCTCGACACCTCCACCGGTGTGGGGCTTCAGGATCGAGCGCTCTTTCAAGAGCGGGTGGATTACACCCTGACCAACCAGAGTGGCGGTGACTTCCACGGTCAGAACCTCGTCAATACATCCTTCGCCGGTGCGACGGGCAGGGGTGCTGATTTCAGCGACGCCAACCTGCAGGGAACAATCTTTACGCAAGCGGAATTCCCAGAAGCGAATTTCCATGGTGCCAATCTCAGTGATGCACTGATGGATCGTGCCGATTTCTCCAAAACGGATCTTCGCGATGCCTTGCTCCAGGGCGTGATTGCGGCCGGGAGCAGCTTTGCCGGCGCAGACATCGAAGGGGCTGATTTCACGGATGCCTTGTTGGATCGGGAAGATCAGCGCCGCCTCTGTCAGGACGCTGATGGCGTCAATCCCAGCAGCGGTGTCGCCACCCGCGACAGCCTGGACTGCTGATCATGCGGGAAAACCACCAAGCTTTCCCGGGTTGAGCAAGCCATCAGGATCGTGGCGGTGCTTCGCTGCGACCTGATCGCCATCAATCACACCCAGGCCGCCTCCCTCCACGGTGATCACATGGGGGTTGAACACAAACGCCCCCTGGGCCAGACAGTCATCGATTAAATCCTGAAGAGCCTGCGCCCCTCTCCAGTAGACCAATGGCAGAGCCGCCAATCGAAAGGCCCCCTGCTGACGCACGGCCTCGAGATGCCACACGAGATCATCTCCCCAGCGCTTCTGGAGCACCTCCATGCAGCCCAGTTCAGGCTGGGGCAAAAGCATCTGCAGATAGGTCCAATTCGGATCGTGATTGCGCAGATGCAGGGTTGTGTGATTCCAGCTCAACTCCCGCAGACCATTGCCCTGATGGTCGTCCTCTTGGCCAAGCACGTGCATCTCCGCCTGAACAGAGCGCGCCAGGCGTTCAATCGTGCTCACCCCATCGGGGGCAACCAACAGCAGCAGCCGGTGCTGTCCCCGCGGGGAACCACTCCACGACGGCAGATGCTCGACGATGGACGCCTGCAATACAGTGCAGAGGTTCAACTCAACGGCCGCTCGACCGCAACGCTGGGCCAGCTCCACCGCCGTCGTCCAGTCGGCACAGTCCACCACAACCTCATGCCACGCCACCCGCGCCGCCGAGGAGAGGGTGAGCGCCGTGATGATGCCATTGGTGCCATAGGCGTGATTCAAGGCTTCCGCCTCCGCGGCCTCCAGTTGCAACAGCCGTGGCGAGACCTCCATCGTCACCACCTCCAGGCCGAGGAGGTGGCCAGGATCGCGCAAAAATCCCCAGCGCACCGAACCGATCCCCCCGGATCCGCCGCCGATAAAGCCGCCGATCGTGGCACTGCGCCAGGTGCTTGGAAACAGCCTTAACTGCCGGCCATGAACGGCCAAGGCGCGGTCGAGGTCACGCATTAAACAACCGCATTCCACCGTCACCACTCCCGAAACCGGATCGATGGAACGCACCTCGCGCAAAGCATCCATCAAGAGCACCACGCCCCCTTTCAGGGGCACGCTTTGGCCGTAATTTCCCGTTCCCGCTCCACGCAAGGTCAAGGGCACGCCATGGCGATGGCAGGCCGCGGCCACCGCTTGCACCGCCTGCACGGAAGCTGCACTGGCAACAAGATCGGCGCGGCATTGGCTGAGCTGTTCCCGCAGCACCGGTGAGTAGTCGTAGGCGTCGCGGGAATAGCGATCTAAATCCGCTGGGCTGATCAGCAAGCTGAGATCGGCAATGGCTGCCAGCTCGTGGTGCAAAGCATCGAAACCCATGGCGATTCAGGACTGGCTTGGAGTGAGAGAGAGGCTATTGCTCAAGGAAACCGTTGTGGTGAACGGGGATGAAAGGGGGTGAAGGTCGTCCTTAGCTTTAATCCTGCACCCACACCCCACGCACCAACAGCCGGCGCTGCGGAGGTGCCGCCAAGGCTTCCGCCCAGCTTTGAACGGAGAGCTGCATCGCATCAGCAGGGGCACCCGCCCGGATCACCCCATCCCACTCCATCTGCATCAATCGGGCCGCCGCCGTTGTGAAGGGCGAAAGCCCCAAGCGCTCCCAAGGCGCCAGCTGGGCCTGGGCCAAGCTCGCTGCGATCAACGCCAAGGGGTCAAAGTTGCCAACCGGGAACCATGGATCCTGCACGTTGTCACCGCCGACAGCCACACACACACCCGCCCGCTGCAACTGACGAATCGGAGCCAAGGGTCGCCGCAGAGGCGTCGCGAAATCCTGCCGACCCAGTAACCAGCCATTGGTTAGGGGGAGAGCCACCACTTGAACGTTGTGATGTGCCATCCGTTCAGCAAGCCGCTGCAAGACAGGGGCTCTTAGGAGCGACAGGCTGCTGGCATGGCTACAGGTGATCGGCACGGAAACGGTCGTCCGCTTGAGCACGCGCATCAGTTGAAACAAGCCGGCAGCAGGCTCAGAACTGGCTTCATCGATATGCAAATCCACCCCGCATCCATGCCGATCAGCAAGCGCCAAAAGGTTGCGGAGCGCCTGGCGAGGCGCACGCCCCGAGCAGGGGGGGCTGATCACACCACCCAGCAACCCACCGGCCGCAGCCACCCGAGCCGCCAGCTGTCGTCCTTCTTTGCTGCCCCAATGCTCGACCGGAACCAGCGCCACCGGCTGAACCATGACCCGATCTTGCCAACGAGAAGCACCCTCAAGAATGGCGTCCCAGCTGCACGCAGCTCCAGGCCCAAGGCTGTCGATATGGGTGCGCACAGCGCGCAGACCATGGCGCCAAACCAATGACATGGCGTGCTCAAAGCGCTCTTGAACCACCTCCAGAGTTCGGCTCTGATGTTCTCTGAGATTGGCCGCCATCGCTCCGGCGTAGGTGCCCCTGAGGTTGGGGTAGCCGCTCCAGCTGAACGCTTTATCAAGATGTGCATGCGGTTCCAACAGACGGGGAAGCAACATCCCCTCCGGTTCCGCTGCCCCGTCAACAAGCGGCTGCACTTGCACAATCCGTCCGTCACGCCAGAACACCTGCACAGCACATAGGCCATCGGCGCGCGTGATCGGCGCTGGCGTCCCAACGCCCTCATGATCCAGTTCGACCAATCCCCTTGGAATCCAGGCACGGAGCGTGCCATCTCCAAAACGAGGAATCATTCGATCTTGCCGTCGTCACTGCTGGATTGAAGGATGACAAATTGCCCGGCGATTGCGAGGGTCGTGACCGAATACTCAGGAAGTCGCAAGGCGGGGAGTAAGTCCTGTCCACCAAGCTCGGTGGTGTAGATGCTGGCCAGGCCAAGGTTGAGACGACGGCTGAATTGACCCGCAAGCTCCGCCAACGCAGGCTCCTGATCACGAATCAAGCGGGGGCAATCTTTAACCCAAAGCTGCAGCACCATCGGCAGTGCACCGCCACATAACTCGTCGCTGATCACGGAGACGAGTTGAGCTCCTGCATAGCTCTTGAACTCTTCTGAGGAGGGGTTGGATAGGGCGAGTGCCACGCCAGAAGCGGCGAATGCCAGTACGGCGGCCACTGCATTGGCCGATGGCTTGCGGAAAGGGCCGATGAGCGTCTCCAGAAGGGTTTGGGTGAATTGGTAGATTCTTACCTGACACGGCGGGTGTCGCCAAGTGGTTAAGGCAGCGGCTTGTGGTGCCGCCATCCGGGGGTTCGAATCCCCTCATCCGCCCTCAACGATTAAGGAAGACCTTGAGAAGGCCGTCTGCACGATTGCGGATGGGGTCATCACAGGGAAGCCCTAGAGCGTCTTGACAAGACTCGATCGATCTCTGCGCCTCCTCTGGCGATAACTCAGCTGTGTTGAGAGCAACGGCTTGGACTTTCGGTGGGGGGCCTGAGCCTTGCGGGCGGGCGACCGCCGCCAACGACTCACAAAGGCTGATGCACTCCTTCAACGGGGGCAGGAGCACCTCAGGCAAACGCCCGATCGTGGACTGACCCGCCCGATGCACCATCAGCAACGCCGTTGGCTGACTGCCGCGCATCAAGGGAAGCGTGGCACTCGAGCCGGGGTGACAGAGGGAACCTTGCCCTTCCACCACCAACAAATCCTGTGCTGACAACCCCAACCCGGCTTCAAGAACAGCCGCTTCAACCGCACCGGCCGCATAGTCCACCCGCACCGCATCTAAAGGCACACCGCGACCGCTGATCAAAATTCCAGCCTGACCGGTTCCCACAAAACGGCACTCCAGCGTCTGGCGTTCTGCCGCCGCTTGAAGGGCCAAACAGGCACTCATCTTTCCCACCGCCATATCGGTTCCCACGGCTAAAACGCGCTGGCAGGAAAGCGCGGCAGCGCGTGCCTGACCCACCTGCACGCTGGGGGGCTCCTGGCGTAAATCCCAGATCCATTGGCCGGCATGACAGGCCGCCTTGAAGTCCGGATCCTCTGCCAACTGCGTGTGCAAACCACTGGCCAGGCTTAACCCGGCCTGCAGCGCGGCCAAGGCATCCCGTCGCACCGGGCCGGGCAACACTCCACCGGAGGGAGCCAAGCCCACCACGGCAACCGCGGGGCCATAAGGCAAGGCCGCAGCCAGGTCGCCCACAATCGGCACCTTGCGCGCAATCCCTGTGATCTTTTCAAGGGAACCGTTGGCATGGTCAGGGTCAATGACCGCTGCGATCGGCCCCCGTCGATGGCGCAACATGGCAAGGCCTGTCTTGCCGGTGAGGGACGACAGACCACCGTGCTGAAGAAGCAGCACAGGCAACTGTTCAAACCCCTCAGGACAGTGCTGATTCACGCCAATTCCGTTGCCATGACGACCAGAGTTGAGCAGAACAAAGCTGCCAACTCTTGCTTAAGCCTCTAGCAAGACTTTGCAGCGACAACGCACAAGTGAGGGGTTTAAAACGCGGCTTTAAGAGCAGGTATAAGAGGACGTGCTTGTTGTCATGAGGCGCGGCTGATCCCCAACCCAGCCGCCGCTGGCGCTCGCAGTTGATCTCCTACGAGATCGAGCCCCTGATAGGGGTCATCCACAAGATTGAGATGGCTGTCGAGATCGGGCCAGCGGATCAAGGGCAGCAGCTGGGCGGCCGCCCCATTGAGCAAGACGCTGTCGGAATAACAACCAATCATCAGATTCAGATCCAAGCGCTGAGCCACCTGAGCCATCAACCACGCCTCACTGAGCCCGCCACTTTTCAGCAACTTGAGATTCACCCCATCCACGTGGGGGGCAAGGCGCAACAAATCCTGTAAATCCCAACAGCTTTCATCGGCCACAAGGGCCATGGCGCAATGGGGCTTGAGCGCCGCAAAAGCAGCCGTATCTCGATCGGGATCGAGCAAGGCCGCCATCGGCTGCTCCAGCAACACCACCGCTGCCTGGTGCAGGGATGTCTGCATCGCCTTTGCCTGATCAAGACTCCAGCCCCCGTTGGCATCCACTTGAAGCTCCATCGGCTGCTGCTGCTGTTGGGCCTGCTCCTGCAGGGCCTGGGCCACGGCCTCCAACAACGCTCGATCGTGATCGCAGCCATCAGCACTGCCAAGTTTGAGCTTGATGCGTGTTGCAGGTAGCTGCCGCCACCAACGCTGAAGGCGGCTGAGAACGGCATCGACCGAACCAAGCCCCAAGGTCACGCTGGTGGCCACAGGGCGATGGCCATCGAGACCGAACAGGCGCCAAACCGGTTGTTCGAGCCGTTGGCCCCACCAATCCCAAAGGGCGAGATCCACCGCACAACGAGCCGGGGGCGACAACGGCTGCAGCAAAGGAGCGAGTTGCTGGCGATCAGCAGGGTCCACATCGCCCAGTTTTGGCAGCAAAGCCTCAAGCTCCAAGGCCAGCTGATCGGTGCTGAAGGCCCGATGCCCCGTATCAAATCCCCCCGTTTCGCCGCGGCCGCTATAGCCATCCATGCTGAAGGTGAGCTCGAGGTGCTCCACCTGGGCAGTGGTTCCGCGGCTAATCGCGAGAGGTACCGCTTTTGTGAGAGAAAAGCGCCGAAGAGACCAGCCCATCGCCCGAATACGCCAATCCCCAAGCTGGCACAAGCTGGCCGTGGCCCACACTAAAAGAAGATTTCACCGTCGTCGGTCTCCAGGATCGCCACCCGCTTTGGCCCTCTCCAGTCCCGTCAACCCCAGTCTTGCCAAGACCCCTGCAGCCTCCACTCGGGACGAGCAGCAACGCGGCAGCTACTGGATCACCACGTTTGGCTGCCAGATGAACAAGGCCGATTCGGAGCGGATGGCAGGAATCCTGGAAACCATGGGCTACCAGGAAGCCGATGCTGAACTCGACGCTGATCTCGTTCTGTACAACACCTGCACCATTCGCGACAACGCCGAACAGAAGGTTTACAGCTACTTAGGTCGTCAAGCCATCCGCAAGCGGACCAATCCGAATCTCACCTTGATCGTGGCTGGCTGCGTCGCGCAACAAGAGGGCGAATCCCTACTGCGCCGAGTGCCAGAGCTGGATTTGGTCATGGGACCCCAGCATGCCAACCGCCTCGAGACCCTGCTCACACAAGTCGAGGCTGGACAACAGGTGGTCGCGACGGAAGACCATCACATCCTCGAAGACATCACCACTGCCCGCCGGGACAGCAACATCTGCGGCTGGGTCAACGTGATCTACGGCTGCAACGAGCGTTGCACCTACTGCGTGGTGCCTTCCGTGCGCGGCAAAGAACAATCGCGGCTGCCCCAGGCCATCAAGCTGGAGATGGTGGGCTTGGCCGCGCGTGGGTTCAAAGAGATCACCCTGCTCGGCCAAAACATCGATGCCTATGGCCGCGATCTACCGGGCATCACCGCCGAGGGCCGTCGCCAACACACCCTCACGGATCTCCTCTACCAGGTGCACGACGTGGAGGGCATCGAACGCCTGCGCTTTGCCACGAGCCACCCGAGATATTTCACCGAGCGCTTGATTGATGCCTGCGCTGAATTGCCGAAAGTATGCGAACACTTTCATATCCCCTTCCAAAGCGGTGATAACGAGCTTCTAAAAGCCATGGCCCGGGGGTACACCGTTGAGCGTTACCGGCGCATCATTGATCGCATTCGCGAACGCATGCCCGATGCCGCCATCAGTGCGGATGTGATCGTGGCGTTCCCCGGAGAAACCGATGCGCAATACAGACGCACCCTGGCGTTAATTGAAGAGATTGGCTTCGACCAAGTGAACACAGCCGCCTATTCACCAAGGCCCAACACACCAGCGGCGGACTGGAAAAACCAGCTCTCGGAAGACGTCAAAGTGGCACGCCTACAAGAGATCAATGCGCTTGTGGAATCCACGGCAAAAGAGCGGAACGCTCGCTACGCCGGTCGGATCGAGCAAGTGCTGGCCGAGGGAATCAATCCCAAAGATCCCAGCCAACTGATGGGGCGGACGCGCACCAACAGGCTGACCTTTTTCTCCGCTGAATCCGCCAATGGCATCACGCATCGTGCAGGAGATCTGGTTGATGTCCGCATCGATCAAGTTCGCTCGTTCTCCCTCACTGGCACACCGGTGAGCAACTGATACCTTTCGGGTTCATGTCTTGAATGAACAGCCACACCATGCCCTCGTCTCCCCTTCGCATTGGTGTGGTGTTCGGAGGAGCATCCGGTGAGCATGCCGTGTCGATTCGCTCGGCCATCACGGTGATCAACGCCCTTCAAGCGGGGGGCAATCGAGATCGCTTTGAGGTGGTTCCGCTGTACATCGATCAGGCGGGACGGTGGTGGCCCGAGCGCATTGCCCTCAGCGTTCTTGAGCAAAAGCAAGCACCTGCAGAGGAAAGCCTTCCCCAGCCCCTACCGCCAGCGGGCTTCCGTTCCCTGCCGATCGACAACGATCGCGTGGATGTTTGGTACCCGGTGCTGCATGGTCCCAATGGAGAAGACGGCACCGTGCAAGGGTTATTCACCCTGATGGGGCAGCCCTATGTGGGCTCCGGCGTGCTCGGTTCAGCCGTTGGAATGGACAAACTGGCGATGAAAGCCGCTTTCGCCGCCGCAGGCCTCCCCCAAGTCCCCTATGTGGGTCTGAACGCTGCAGACCTCCATCACTCTGAACAACAAAACAAACTGGTCGCCAGGATCGAAGCGGAATTGGGATATCCGTGTTTTGTCAAACCAGCAAACATGGGCTCATCGGTAGGGATCAGCAAAGCCCGTGATCGAGACCAACTGCTTGAAGGCTTGCGGGAAGCGGCACGCCATGACAGCCGACTCGTCGTGGAGCGTGGCGTCTCCGCTCGCGAGTTGGAATGCGCCGTCCTCGGACGGCAACAGCTCAAGGCTTCCGTTGTGGGTGAAATCAGCTTTGAGGCCGATTGGTATGACTACGACACCAAATACACCGTGGGCTGCAGCCAAACGTTGATTCCAGCCCCACTTCCCGACCAGGTGAGCGCTCAAATTCAAGCGATTGCCCTGCAAGCCTGTACGGCTGTTCACGCCTATGGCTTGGCAAGGGTGGATGTTTTTTACGACGAACAAACAGGTGAGGTCTGGCTCAACGAGATCAACACCCTGCCTGGATTCACCTCCCAAAGCATGTATCCCATGCTTTGGGAGGCCAGTGGTGTCGCTTTACCCGACCTAGTGGCCCAGCTGGTCCACACGGCGCGAGAATGAATCAACATCCAGACAAGCGATGATTGAAGGTCTGCTCTGGCTTCCGCTGCTCGTCGCCTTTGTGTTGCTTGTAGCACTGGGGTGGCTGGAGCGCCGTCGTCAAAATCTGTTCCGAACCTGGAGCGAAGGGTCGGAGTTGGCCAAACTCGATGGCTGCGGCGCAGCACTTCTCAAGGATGGAAAACTGCGCTGGAGCAGCTTCAGTGCTGGATCTTTTCAAGAGGAGGGGCACTTTGTGATCAAGGGCCTTGAACTAGTCGAACTCATGGCCTTGGCATCAGGGGAGGCCCCGCTGGCCAGCGAATCGCAAGGTCGCTGCCGTCTCAGGCTGATCGGGGATGGTCGTCAGCTCGACGTGCCCTTTGCGGATGCCGATCGTGCCCGACGTTGGATGGATCAGCTCATGTCTCGTGCACGCTGCGACTTGTGAGCACAGACGCTTCCAGTAAGAAGGGCCGCAAGCTCGGCAAACGCAATGGCCAAGGCCCCCTTCCCCCTGGCGTGAAACGGCGTCGAAGGCTGAGTCAGGAGCGCAGGCAAGAACGCCTGATTCAATTGTGGAGACTTGTTTTTTTTCTCCTCACCGCCACGGGATTGAGTTGGTTATTGCTGACCCTGGGCTGGAGCCTGCGATCCGCTACGCAAATCCAGATCAGTGGAAGCGCGCGCATAAACGAAAACGTGGTGATGAAGGCTGCAGGCCTCTCCTTTCCTCAATCACTGCTGAGCCTTGAGCCGCGTCAGATCGAGACCAAATTGATGCAGAAGCTTCCCGTGCAGGGGGTTTCCGTTCAGCGGCGTCTTCTCCCTCCAGGCCTCGACATCCAACTCGTTGAACGCCGACCCATCGCGGCTGCCACCCGCGTGGGGCCCGATGGAATCGAGCGGGGAATGGTGGATCGCGAGGCTCAGTGGATTCCGATAGATTTAGTCAGGAAAGGGAAAAAGCCTGCAAGCGCTGTGAAAGTCGAAGGCTGGATTTCCAATCGACGGGCCGTCATCGCCCGCATCCTTCAACAACGAGACCAACTCGGTCGACCACTGAAAGCAATTGTTGTAGAACCCTCCGGTGGGGTCAGTTTGCGCTTTGAGACCTTTGGCCTTGTTTATCTCGGCGCCAATGACGCTCTCTTAGATCAGCAATTCAAAACGATTGCCCAACTCACGCAAAGCCTTCCTCCCAGCCTGGTCGGCGTTTCAAGCGAAGGGCTGGATCTCAGTGACCCAAGCCAACCTGAACTGAAGTTACGGCCCAAGCCCAAAAAAGCAGCTCCGTAAAAAGTCTGCAATCGTTGACCTGATCGGGCCAAAAACGATGGTGACAATCAAGTTCCTGTATCTCTTTTGTCGGCAAAAGCGATACACAGCCCCATAATGCAATCGACTGCAGCGGTTCAAGCTCGGATAATGGAGATTGTGAGCAGTGAGATGTCCTCAGCCATGAATCCAGAGGGCATCTCGCCTAGCCAATCAGCCCGCATCGAAGTGATCGGTGTTGGAGGGGGTGGCAGCAACGCTGTTAACCGCATGATTTTGAGCGATCTCGAAGGGGTTGCTTACCGGGTCTTAAACACCGATGCACAAGCGCTGATTCAATCGGCTGCTGACAACCGGGTCCAGCTGGGCCAAGCCCTTACCCGCGGTCTTGGAGCGGGAGGAAATCCAAGCATTGGCCAAAAAGCGGCGGAAGAGTCACGCGCTGATCTGCAACAGGCCCTTCAGGGTGCAGATCTGGTCTTCATCGCTGCAGGGATGGGTGGAGGCACCGGAACTGGGGCGGCTCCGGTGGTTGCAGAAGTTGCCAAAGAAAGCGGTGCTCTCACCGTTGGCATCGTCACGAAACCCTTCAGTTTCGAAGGTCGCCGCAGGATGCGTCAGGCCGATGAAGGCATCGCCCGCCTGGCACAACACGTGGACACCTTGATCGTGATTCCCAACGATCGGCTTCGCGATGCCATCGCTGGAGCACCTCTTCAGGAAGCGTTCCGCAGCGCCGATGACGTTCTGCGCATGGGAGTGAAGGGAATCAGCGACATCATTACCCTCCCTGGCCTTGTCAATGTTGACTTCGCTGACGTTCGCTCCGTCATGACCGAAGCCGGCACCGCCCTACTCGGGATCGGTGTGGGCTCAGGCCGATCACGGGCAGTTGAAGCGGCACAAACCGCGATTAATAGCCCCTTGCTCGAGGCCGCGCGCATCGATGGTGCCAATGGCTGCGTGATCAACATCAGCGGTGGCCGGGACATGACCCTGGAGGACATGACCACCGCATCTGAGGTGATTTACGACGTCGTGGATCCAGAAGCCAACATCATTGTTGGTGCTGTGGTGGATGAACGCCTCGAGGGAGAGATCCACGTAACCGTGATTGCCACAGGCTTTGAAGACGGCAACCCTTACCGCTCAGAGCGCAGCACGCTTCGCCCCGCTGTTTCAGCCTTCGAGCCCAGTACACCGACCAACGTCGCCCCTGAAAGCGGTGCACGGATCCCCGATTTCCTCAGGCAGCGCCAACAACGCCAGAGTGACAGCTAGAAGTTGGTGACCCGGAGTCCACGCCTGCCCAGAGCATCCCGTGTGGCTGCTCCCTTCCGGTTCTGACCAGGTTTGGGCGTCTGGACCGCATGGATCCGAATCGATGTCATGTTAGCAATGAACCTCCTTCACGGAGGAAGGGCGGATGCGACCAGCTGAATTGATTCGCTTCAAGCAATCAGGGAGAGCGATCACGATGCTCACCGCCTGGGATGGCCTCAGTGCTGCCCTGGTGGAAGAAGCCGGCGCCGACGTGGTCTTGGTGGGTGATTCGCTTGCGATGGTGGTTCTAGGCCATGCCACCACCCTTCCAGTCACACTGGAACAGATGCTGCATCACAGCCAGGCCGTATGCCGCGGTCTGAGCAAACCTCTTGCCGAGCGCCCGCTCGTGGTGTGCGATCTGCCATTTCTGAGTTATCAGTGCGGCCTCGATCGCGCCGTCGCCGCTGCAGGCACCATCCTCAAAGAGTCGGATGCCGCCGCCGTCAAGCTTGAAGGCGGCGAACCAGAGGTGGTTGCCGTTGTCGATCGCCTCGTGCGCATGGGCATCCCCGTCATGGGCCATCTCGGACTCACGCCTCAGGCGGTGCATCGACTCGGCTACCGGCGTCAAGCCATCGATCCGCGCAGCCAGGACAAACTGCACCGCCAAGCACAAGCTCTAGAGGACGCCGGTTGTTTTTCACTGGTGGTAGAGCATGTCCCCTCCGAACTCGCCGGTCGGTTGCGACGCAACTTGTCGATCCCGGTGATCGGCATCGGCGCCGGATCCGATTGCGACGGACAAGTCAGCGTGACCGCGGACCTGCTGGGACTGACGCCAAGCCAACCACCGTTCAGCCCAGCCCGGATGCAAGGCCGTGAACTCAGCATCAGTGCTCTCAAAAGCTGGCTGACGGAGCAACGGGATCAGGGAGCAACTCCCACCACTCCACCACCTCCACAAGCACCTGATTGCTAACGGCCATTCCCTCGGGATCGCTGAGGCGCCAACGGCGGCCATAACGTTCCATCATGCCGCTGGCTAAGAAGGGTTGCCAGCGTGCTTCTAGGGCAGGCAAATCACGGCTGCAGCGACGTTCGTTCCAGCCGCAGCGTCCCGCAAGCTCCCACAGGTTGACGCCTTCGTGGCAACGCAGCCCCACCAGCAGCCGATCGTCCAGTGGCAAGCTCTCGGCTGACCCTCGAATCAAACTCGAATCCAGTTTTTGACCCTGCTCTTTCAGCCAGGAGGCATAGGCCTCTCGGGTTCGAGGACGGGCCATCCGCTCCCCCCAGGGAGCACTGGTTGCGCCTAGTCCAAAGGCCCACCATCCCGCACCACTCCAGTACACGCGGTTATGCCTGGAGGCATGCCCTGGCCTAGCGAAATTTGAGATTTCATAGCGGCAGTAACCGGCGCGGCGCAACCTACGGGTGGTGAAGGCGATCCGGTCGGCGGCAGCATCTTCCTCAGGGATCGCCAGCTCGCCTCGCTTCTCGCGCCAAGCAAACACCGTGCCTGGCTCCACGCTGAGGTCGTAGATCGATAGGTGGGGGGCCTGCAGAACAACGGCCTGCTCCAGCTGCCCCTCCCATTCCTGATCCCCTTGGTCTGGAAGGTTTCGGATCAGATCCAAGCTCCAGCTCTGCAGTCCACCAGCCTGCAAACACTCTTGGAGCCAATGGCAGGCCTCAAGCAGATCCTTTCGGCGATGTCGGCGCCCCAGGGCCGCGAGCCTGACATCGTCAAAACTTTGCCCTCCCAAACTCACGCGGGTCACGCCCGCATCAACCAGGGCGTGCAGATCCCTGCGCTCAAACGTGGCTGGATCCATCTCAAGGGTGATTTCAGCACCGTCCTGGAAGCCGAAGCGGCCTCTGAGCTGCTGCAGCAACGCTGCAAGTTGATCGGGCCTCAACAGGGATGGCGTACCACCGCCGACATACACGGTGGCCAGTGGAGGCGCTGGGGGAGAGAGGTGGATCTCTGCTCTGAGCTGCGCCAGGTAGGTCTCGATCGAACCGCTACCAGACCCTCCATCCGCATCAGCCCGATCCCCGAGGGGCACCACCGCGAAGTCGCAATAAAAACAACGCCGATGGCAAAAAGGAATATGTAAATAGGCGCTGCGAGGTGCAGATGCGGTCATCTGCGCAGGCAGAGCGACGGAAGATGATGCATGCTGCCTTCATACGGAGTGAACGGCCACGACCGATTGCCATGGTTGAAGTTCTCATCCTGGTCCTATTTCTGATCTCCGGTGGAGCCACCGGCTGGATGGGAGTTCATCTCCTTCCACAAGAGATGCTGGACGATGTCACCGATGTCCAACGGGTGCGCCTCGGGCTCACCGGCCTTGGCACGGCCATAGGCCTCGTAGCAGGCCTTGTTTTTAAGCGGCTGCGGCTGCAACTGATGCAGCAGGTGCGCACGATGCCCACCGATTTGTTGATCAGTCGATCGGTGGGACTGATTCTTGGTTTGCTGGTCGCCAACCTGTTGCTAGCGCCGATCCTGCTGCTCCCACTCGCCGGTGGCGTAACGCTGGTCAAACCGCTGGCTGCGGTGCTCAGCAATGTGTTTTTTGGCGTTCTGGGATACAACCTCGCCGAGGTGCACGGACGCACGCTTCTGCGCCTGTTCAACCCCACCAGCACGGAAGCGCTGCTGGTCGCAGACGGTGTGCTCACCCCTGCCACCCCGAAGATCCTCGATACGAGCGTGATCATTGATGGGCGAATCCGCGGCATGTTGGCCTGCGGTTTGCTGGAAGGTCAGGCCATCGTTGCTCAAACGGTGATCGACGAGATGCAGCAATTGGCCGACTCCACCAACTTGGAGAAGCGAGCCAAGGGACGTCGTGGCCTGAAACTTCTGCGCGATCTACGCGACACCTACGGCCGTCGACTGGTGATCAACAGCACGCGTTATGAAGGCACGGGCACCGACGATCGCCTTCTCCTGCTCGCAGGCGACACGGGCGGCACGCTTGTGACCGCCGACTTCAACCTGGCCCAGGTCGCCGAAGTGAAGGAGATCAAGGTGATGAATCTGAGCGAATTGGTGATCGCCCTACGCCCTGAGGTGCAGCCCGGCGATGAGCTGTTGCTCAAAATCGTGCGCGAAGGCAAAGAGGAGAGTCAGGGAGTGGGCTACCTCGAAGACGGAACGATGGTGGTGGTTGAGGAGGGCCGGAGCTTGATCGGATCCCGTCAACCCGTTGTGGTGACCGGTGCACTGCAGACCCCAACAGGGCGCATGGTGTTTGCTCGCCGTGACAAAAACGGTGCGCGAAACAACCGCAGCAGCAAGAGCAGCAAGGGCAAGGCTGCACGCACGGACAGCGCTGAGGAGCAGCCATCCTCGTGACCCCGCTAGGCTCCCTCCACGACAGGGATGCTCAGAGGAATGACCACATCAGCGCCTTATTACGGCGATTCAGGCGTGATGCGCACACCCCCGCCTGATCTGCCCTCTTTGATGCTCAAAGAGCGGATTGTGTATCTGGGCCTTCCGCTGTTTTCAGACGGAGACACCAAGCGTCAGCTCGGCTTGGACGTGACCGAGCTGATCATTGCCCAGCTCCTCTTTTTGGAGTTCGACAACCCAGACAAGCCGATTTACTTCTATATCAACTCCACGGGTACAAGTTGGTATTCGGGCGAGTCGATTGGCTTCGAGACAGAAGCCTTTGCCATCTGCGACACGCTTCGCTATGTGAAGCCACCGGTTCACACGATTTGCATCGGTCAGGCGATGGGAACGGCTGCCGTCATCCTTTCCGCGGGTACCAAAGGGCAAAGGGCGGCGCTACCCCATGCCTCGATCGTTTTGCATCAGCCCCGCAGCGGCGCACGCGGCCAGGCCACGGACATTCAGATCCGCGCCAAAGAGGTGCTGCATAACAAGCGGGCCATGCTCGAAATTCTTTCGACCAACACCGGTCGCAGTGTGGAAGAACTCTCCGCCGATTCAGACAGAATGAGTTATCTCACCCCTCAAGAAGCCGTGTCCTACGGCCTGATTGACAGGGTTCTCGATAGCCGCAAGGACCTGCCTGCAGCGGTGGGTTAAGGACCCATCCAGCATCAACCCGCCTGTTATTGAAAACACAACGCTGTTGAACCAGCCGTGGTTGTCTAAACAGACCATTTTTTTACTTCAACCCTTCCTAGGACCCATGCCGATTGGTACCCCCAGCGTTCCCTACCGCCTCCCCGGCAGCCAAATGGAGCGCTGGGTAGACATCTACACCCGTCTTGGCGTTGAGAGGATTTTGTTCCTCGGCTCTGATGTGAATGACGGGGTTGCGAACAGTCTCGTTGCCCAGATGCTGTATCTCGATTCCGAAGACAGCAGCAAGCCCATCTACCTGTACATCAACTCCCCAGGTGGATCGGTCACCGCTGGCTTGGCGATCTACGACACCATGCAATACGTGAAGAGTGACGTCGTCACCATCTGCGTCGGGCTGGCCGCATCGATGGGTGCCTTTTTGTTGACGGCAGGCACGAAAGGCAAGCGCCTGGCCTTGCCGCATAGCCGGATCATGATCCACCAGCCTCTGGGGGGAACGGCGCAGCGACAGGCGAGCGATATCGAAATCGAAGCCAGGGAAATCTTGCGGATGAAGGAAATGCTCAACCGCTCCATGGCCGATATGACAGGGCAGAGTTTTGAAAAAATCGAAAAAGACACCGACAGGGACTATTTCCTGAGTGCGGAAGAGGCCAAGGATTACGGCTTGATCGATCGGGTGATTTCCCACCCCAACGAAGCTTGAGGGTCAATCCGGCCCATCCGTAAACTTCAGTATTGTCTTCAGCAGGTTCCGACCGGATGGCTCAGCTTTTCTATGACTCAGACGCCGATCTCTCGCTGCTGAGCGGCAAGACGGTAGCCATCATCGGTTATGGATCTCAGGGTCATGCCCATGCCCTCAACCTCAAAGACAGTGGCGTCAATGTGGTTGTTGGTCTTTATGACGGCAGCCGCTCAGCCGAGAAAGCCAAAGCCGACGGCCTCGAAGTCTTGAGCGTGGCGGATGCTTCTGCTAAGGCCGACTGGATCATGGTGCTGCTACCCGATGAGTTCCAGAAAGAGGTCTACGAGAAAGAAATCGCCCCACATCTCAGTGAAGGCAAGGTTTTAAGTTTCGCGCACGGCTTCAACATTCGCTTTGAGTTGATCAAGCCACCCGCAAACGTGGATGTGTTGATGATCGCTCCCAAAGGACCCGGTCACACCGTGCGCTGGGAGTATCAGAACGGTCAGGGTGTTCCAGCCCTCTTCGCGATCGAACAGGACGCTTCAGGGAACGCTCGCGGCCTGGCTATGGCCTACGCCAAAGGCATCGGCGGCACCCGTGCGGGCATCCTCGAAACCAATTTTAAGGAAGAGACCGAAACCGACCTCTTTGGTGAACAGGCCGTTCTCTGCGGCGGTCTCTCAGAGCTGGTCAAAGCCGGCTTTGAAACCCTTGTGGAAGCCGGTTATCAGCCAGAGCTCGCCTATTTCGAGTGCCTGCACGAAGTGAAGTTGATCGTTGACTTGATGGTGAAGGGTGGTCTGTCCTCCATGCGCGACTCCATCTCCAATACGGCGGAATACGGCGACTACGTCAGTGGCCCTCGCCTGATCACCGCCGACACCAAAGCGGAGATGCAAAGGATCCTTTCCGACATCCAAGACGGAACCTTTGCCAAGAACTTCGTTGCGGAATGCGCAGCCGGCAAGCCCGAAATGAACAAAGTTCGCGCGCGTGATGCCGAGCATCCCATCGAGAAAGTTGGCAAGGGGCTGCGCTCGATGTTCAGCTGGCTCAAGACGGCCTGAGCGATCCCTTTCTGCTGGTGATCGTCGCCGCAGGCCTTGACCTGCTGGTCGGCGATCCCCGCTGGAGCCCTCATCCAGTGGTCGCCATGGGGCGCGTGATCACTGGACTTCGCCACTGGGTCGAACGCTGGGCCGGAGACCGGCCCTTTCCACTGCGCGCCGGTGGGGCCCTGATCACGCTGGTTTTGGTGGTGGGCAGCGGCGAAACGGGCTGGCTGCTCGAGCGTCTGATCTTGCCCCAGTCTCCATTGCCCCATCCCTTGGCGACGGTGTTGCTGGTTCTTGCCCTGGCGAGTGCTCTGGCAGCTCGCAGCCTTCGTGACAGCGTGCTGGCCGTCCTTCAGGTCCTCCCAGACCTCCCCTCGGCCAGGGATCGCCTCAGTTGGATTGTGGGCCGTGATGTGAGCCAATTGGATCAAGACGACATCCTCCGGGCCAGCGCGGAAACAGCCAGTGAAAATTCAGTGGATGGACTGTTTGCCCCGCTGTTTTGGATGTTGATCGGAGCTGGCCTCTGGCAGGCGGGCTTCAGCCAAGGTCCAGGCCCCCTGGCCTTGGCGTGGGCGTTCAAAGCCAGCAGCACCCTGGATTCCATGCTTGGGTACAAGCATGGACGCTTGCGCTGGCTCGGGACTGCTGGGGCCAGGCTCGACGACCTATTGACCTGGTTGCCCTGCCGGTTGGTGCTGATCACGCTTCCGCTTGTGAGCTTGCCCTGGACCCAGTGGCCAACAACAGTGCGAGTCTCCGCGGCCGATGGGAGACCTGATCCCTCCCCCAACGCAGGACTCTCAGAATCAATTTTTGCCCATTGCGCCGATGTGCAGATGGGAGGGCTCAATCGCTACGGCAACACTTGGATCAGCAAACCAGTGCTTTCTGCCCAATCGGGCAAGGCCACGGCTGAAGGCGTGCGCAAGCTGCTGAACCTAAGCCTCAAACTTGAAGCGTCCTGGTTGGTGGCGGCAGCTGGCTGGTCGTTGCTTCAGTAGGCACCACGGTCCATGGGAAGCAGAAGCACTCCAAACGTGCGCAGGATGATCGCCAAATCAAGAAGGAAAGAGCGGCCTCTCGAATAGGCCAAATCAAGCCTCACCCGCTTTGGGTAGCTGAGATTGTTCCGGCCACTCACCTGCCACAACCCCGTTAAGCCAGGCCGCACAGCCAAAACTTCGTCCATAAAGGGGCCATAGCGCACAATTTCTTTATCAACAATCGGCCGTGGACCGACCACACTCATCTCACCACGCAAGACATTGAGAAACTGAGGGAGTTCATCCAGGCTGGAACGCCTTAAGAAACGGCCGATCGGAGTGATGCGAGGGTCTTGGCGGAGCTTGAAATCTCGCTCAAATTCAGCACGCATTTCCGGTGACTCAGCCAACACGCGTTGCAAAACAGCATCGGCATCCGCGCGCATGGTGCGGAACTTGATGCAACCAAACCGGCGGTATCGACGACCAACGCGCTTCTGCACGTAAAAAACAGGGCCGGGCGAACTCAGGCTCACCAAGGCGGCGATCAACAAAAAAGCTGGTGATCCAAGTCCTAAAGCCAGCAACGAGAAAGCAATATCACCACTGCGCTTGAGTGAGCGTCCAAACCGGCTCTGCTTACGAACCAGTGCCACGGATGTGAGCACCGAGGGAGGGGCTGACAACAACTCGAGATGCCGCTTCGTCGCACGCCGGCTCAGGCTGGATCCACCGGCCTGGAGCGACGATCGACGCAGACTGACTTGCACCAAGTGACCCTTGAGTCTCAACCTACTGAACCGCAACAGGACACAACCAAAAGGGTGAAAGGGCCACTCACCGCAACGGCACAGGAACAACTGCTGCCTCCCGACCTGCGAAGCAGCGAGCCGAAACCAGCAGATAACAGCATTTGCTGACAGAAACAGGTCAAGAAGTCTCTCAGCCAATTGCAGCCAAGAGCAAGAATTCCGAAGCTGGGGCATGACTTCCACCGACACATCCATCAGCGCCCTTCTCGAAGAAGCTCTCCAAGAACCCACGATTGGAGACACAGGGAGCTTTCGGTGGCACGCCACCGCGATTGGAATCGCGGCGCTGTGGATCGACGCGTCACCGCCTTCCACTCCACCGTTTGAGAAGGCTTTAAAGGAAGGATTGGAGATTGGCTTGGATCTAAGCCGAGAAGAACGTGAATTTCATCAAGTCAGTGAAGGGCTTGTTCTTCTCTTTCACTCCTAATTTCCTCATCAAGCAAAAAATAATCAAGACAACCCTGCCCAAAGCACACCAGCAATCAAATCACTTGAACAAACATCTGCTCACCGTTGCTAAATACTGGCTTGGAGGCTTCACGGCTTTTATGCTTCTGTTTTACGCGATCATTTCCATCAAATAACAAAACCATTGGCCAGCACCCATCCATAGAAATCAAAGCGCATCTCAATCACTGAAATCAAATCCTTGAAAGATTACTTGCTTTTTAATATTGCGCCATTCCAAAGGGGATGCGACAAGATCGCCATTAATTCATCGAGAAGCCTCGCCTGAGCTTCGCTTGTCCATCCACGATCGATGACCTGAATCAAATATTCATGCTGGACACCATCACCACGCTGGCGAGAGCAAACGATGACGACATCATCATAAGAAATTGGAAAATCAGCCGTTAAAACATGCCCAAGAATACCTTCTGAGATGAATAATAAAAAATCACATACAACCTGGCTCAAATACTCCTCTCCCTCAGCAAGATCTCCGCAGGCAATCATCTGCTCTTTCGTCTGTGGGGTGTAAGTGACAAACGAAAAGAAGAATGGGGCAGTCGTTTTATGCAAATACAGACCTTTGAATGGTCGATCCATCTTCACTACGCCTTGAATGGCAATTTCTCTTCAGTCCTTAGAGACAATCAAAAAATGTAATCAATGATCGACCCTCCTGACAGAGACAAAATCAAAAGGGTACCTCTGATTAAGGCGATCCTTGAAGGCACTTTAGTCCTTACGAATCAAGGGCTCAAACCATTGATCCCCGATGAGTGATATCAATCCCACACCGCAGCGACTTTTAGGATTGGAACGTTCAGCTCACAAGGGCCAGAGGAACACATAGATCCTTGAAGCCTTCCCGATGATTAAAACGGAGAGGGTGGGATTCGAACCCACGAGGGTGTTACCCCTACACGATTTCGAGTCGTGCGCATTCAACCGGGCTCTGCCACCTCTCCAAACGCTTCACCAGCGTGATCCCATCTTAAAGCGCCACGGCCTGATTGCTTAAGGCGATGGAGCTGCGCATTCACGCGCAACTGCCAAAGCCTGTCTTGGCCTGGCAGAGGACGCAACATCAAACCAGGGCTTTGCAGACGTTGACCTGGAAGCAAGGGAGGTTGGCCTTGATGCTCCGCCCGCACGGTATGGGCCAAAGGCGTCCAACAACTGATGTGATCACTCGCCACTGGGTCCATCACCACCACCCAATCCAAACGGCGGTGTCCGTAACCCTGCGCAAGCTGCTGAGCCAACTGGCAACTAAGCAAATCTCCATGACTGCTCATCAGTGCAGCACGCCCTTGATGACGAGCCAGTAGCCACTGCCTTCCCCACTGCTGCACCAACACCACCTCATCGCTGAGCTGGACACCCGCCTGCACCAGCGTGGCCAAGAGCAAAAGAGGAAACGCTCTCCAGCGCCAGCAATGCAGTGCGGGCAAGGCCCAAGGGAGAAAAGCCAGCACAACAACCAACACCACCCAAGGCTGCGGATGTCCCGTCAGCAGCTGGGCATGGGGCCAGGCGCTCATCCAACCCACCAAAGCGATCAACAACGCTGCCAACTGCTGCACCGGCCAAACCAACAGCGGCATCACGAGTGCGGCGATCGCCGTTGGCAGCACCAACGTCAGCAATGCCAAGGTCATCGCCGCAAGGGTGAGCGGTGCCAGCAGAGGTGCAGCCATCAGGTTGCTCAGCAGCGAATACAAAGGCACAGAGCCAAAGTGCAGGGTCTGCAAAGGAAGGGTCCAAAGCAGCGCCGCCATCGGCACCGATAGGGCAGGGGCCAGAACCGACATCCACCTCTGAGGACAACGCTGAGAACCAAGCTGGAGAAGCCACTGCTCTAAGGGCTGCGCACTGAGCACTAAACCCGCCGTTGCAGCAGCACTGAGCTGAAAGCCAATGGAACGTGCCCAGGCAGGGTTCAGCAACAGCATCACCACCAAGGTGCTGAGCAGCACGCCTAAGGGTTGGACGCGAGAGCCCCGTTCCCGGATCAAGAGAGCAGCAGCGCCCATCAACACGGCGCGAACCACGGATGGCTGCCCGCCCGCCAGCGCAAGAAACACAGCCATCGCGCCCACTCCAGCCACCAATCGCAAGGGCATGCAACCCCTGCGCGTCAGGACAAGCGTGGCTCCCAACAACACAGAAAGATGAAATCCGGACGCGGCTAAGGCGTGGGATAAACCCGCAACACGAAAGGCCTCTCGCAGCTCCGAGCTGAGCTCAACGTGGGCTCCGCCCAGCACCAGCGCCGCCAACAGACCACCTGAAGGCTCTCCTGCTAGCTCTTGAAAGCGAGCCGCGATCTGACGACGCCGATCAGCCAAGGGGGTGTGATCTTGATGGATCAGCTCCACTGTCTTGGTACGGAATTGGGTCCAACAGCCGCGAGCCGCCAACCGTTCCGCCGGGTTGGGAAGCGAGCGATGGGTTGCGACAGCAGGCGTCACGAGCTGACCTTGAGCCCTCACCCAGGAACCTTTGCGCACCAGCTGAGGGCAAGGATCCACCACCAACTCCGTGCGGCCGTCGCGAACCTGCCCCGCTAAGTGGTGCACCTGCAGCAGGGCTTGGCAGCGCCCCCGACGAACAGGTGCATCGGCCAGAGCACGGCCCTCAATCACCAGCTGCTGCGAATCTGAACCGCTTGGCACAAGCTGCAGCGGATCCAGGGGGGTAGGAGTGGCCACTTGCCCAATGGAGGAGCGCAGCAACAAGCCACACAACACGACCACAAGAACAAACAGCTTCCAACCTGAAAGCGCAAACCGGCGACAGATCAGCACCACAGCCGCAGCCAGCCCAACCAAGACCACACACCAGTGCTGGGTCGCCTGGGAGAGAGCCGCCCCGAGCTGGGTGGCAAGCATGACAAGGACCAGCCAAAGTGCAACGTTCATCGAGACAGAACGATCAAGCTGGTTAAAGCGTTCCCCCTTCAACATGGAACGAAAAAATACGCATTAACGCAGAACGAAAATGCCCTACGGCAAACGGATCAAGGCCAATGATTAAACATCACCAACAATTTGAGAATGAATGGATTCACCCAAACCATGCATTCAGGTCATGCATGGGCCACTGAAATCGTGCATGGCTATCGCATGCATCGTTTGCACAGGTCGAGATGAAGCCTCAGAGGCCAAAACTCAGAGGTCAAGCCTCAACCGGCGCTGCAGGGCTTGGCTGCAGCAATGGAAACCCCAGCGCTTCCCGTTCCGCCAACCAGGCTTCCGCCACTTTGCGAGCCAGGTTGCGAATTCGACCGATTGTGGCGGTCCGTTCCGTCACCGAAATCACGCCGCGGGCTTCCAAGAGATTGAACGTGTGGCTGCACTTCAAAACAAAGTCGAGGGCAGGAGCTGGCAAGTTGTGTTCGATCAGATCTGTGGCTTCCGCCTCATAAATAGCGAAGAGCTGTTTGAGTCGATCTGGGTTAGAGGCCTCGAAATTAAATTCACATTGCCCCTTCTCAAAGGGAAGCCAAATATCTCCATAGCTGCGCTCAGCGTTCCAGCTCAACTCCCAGATGCTTTCCACATCTTGCAAGTACATCGCCAAACGCTCCAAGCCGTAGGTGATCTCAATCGAAACGGGCTTGCAGTCGATGCCACCACATTGCTGGAAGTAGGTGAACTGGGTGACCTCCATGCCGTCTAACCAGACCTCCCAACCCACACCCCAAGCACCCAGGGTTGGGGACTCCCAGTTGTCCTCCACGAAGCGAATGTCGTGATCCGCAGCACAAATGCCCAGAGCAGCAAGGGACGCCAGATACGTTTCCTGAATGCCATCGGGAGAAGGCTTGATCAGTACCTGATATTGGAAGTAGTGCTGCGCCCGATTGGGGTTATCGCCATAACGTCCATCGGTGGGACGACGGCAAGGCTCTGGATACGCCACTGCCCACGGCTCAGGTCCAATCGCCCGTAACACCGTGTGCGGGCTCATGGTCCCAGCACCCTTTTCCGTGTCGTAGGGCTGTAACAACACACAGCCCTGCTCTCCCCAAAAGCGATTCAGCGTGCTGATGATGTCCTGAAAGTGCATACCGAGCAGGGACCTAATGGGGGCGATTGGACTTGCTCACGGAGTTCTGCGCTGTCGCAAGCCTTAGAACGCACATCGAACGATTGCGAGACGGGCCAGCAATGCAGAGAACTTGTGGAGCTAAAAGGCTAGTCGAGCACAGGCTTCTGGCCTAAACACCGAAGCACGCTCTCGCCACAGACTGATTTGGTAGCGACTCGCTCACCATTTCGTCATACCTCCGCTTGCTCCAAAGCCAAAGTGAATAGGCGAAAGCAAGACGCCCTGAGAGGGTTTGAGAGCCCTCTCATTTTTCATGACGCAAGGGCAGCGAGACCACAACGCCTGTTCACGACGCCTGATCACGATGGAACCTTTTCACCCAGTAGGCGTCACGATCTCTGAGCCATCCCTCTGAATGCAACCAATCAGAACTTTTCAGAGCATTAAGGAGACTCTGGAAAACCCAGCCCAACTGCGGGAAAATGAGGTCGTAATCGCAGGTCAGGACTGAGTTGATGGGCGGCAAGCAGCTCGGCTTCTCTGATTACGAGCTCACCACGGCCGTTACCTCGAC
>Ga0208543_1000039_pt1 | contig 40544 bp, 65 predicted proteins | sample DEB08_DNA_14_FD_185497 | JGI IMG/M metagenome (GOLD analysis project Ga0208543, IMG submission 185497) | Aqueous microbial communities from the Delaware River and Bay under freshwater to marine salinity gradient to study organic matter... | ecosystem: Environmental > Aquatic > Marine > Coastal ...
TATAACTCGCCGGCAGACGTGACCGCTGTTGATGGTGCCGACTTCACAATTCAGCTTGCTGCTGGTGGATATTTCCAAGTTAGCGGCGGTGGCAGTTAATGGCTGACGTTCGCTGGAAAGATAAATCCAAGATTACGCTGGCGGCGACTGATCGCTTCCCGATCACGGATGTGTCAGACAGCAACACCGATGGCTATGGCGAGATCGGCGATATCCCGGCGCTCGGTGTTGGCCAGGAAACCATCTGGATTCCATCCGGAGCAATGACGGCCGCAACCACCAATGGTGCGGCCGCGGCGCAAGTCGAGACGACAACCAACACTGTAAACGTCGCGGTGTTGGATTTTGACGACAGCACGGATGAATTCGCACACTTCCAGATCCAGATGCCCAAGTCATGGGACGCAGGCACTTTAGTTGCTCAGTTCGTGTGGCAGACCACTGCGACAAGCGGGAACTGTATTTGGGGCGTCCAGTCGGTTGCGTTCGCGAACTCTGATGCACTTGATACGGCGTTTGGAACGGCAGTGACCGTGACTGATGCCGCTGAGGCAACGGCTGGAGACGTGATCATTACGGATGAAACCAGCGCAATGACCGTGGCAGGAACCCCAGGGGCAGAAGAGTACGTTGCCTTCCGAGTATATCGCGACGCCAACAACGGCTCTGACACAATGACCGGCGATGCCCGGTTGATGGGCGTCAAAATCCACTACACAGCAGATGCGACAAACGACTCATGATGCATGCAAAGGTTGTCGATGGCGTGATTGTTTCACGTGAAAGAAAGACAAACCCGACAAGCGCGACATCTTCGGATGGTGGCCCGGTCTGGCGGCCGATCGTGGAAGATGACAAGCCGACGTTTGATGACACTCAAGACCTAACCAGGTCGGAAGTCATCGAAGCCAGTCAGGTCCGTATTGCCTGGACGGTCTCCGACAAAGCGCTGGAGCAGGCGAAGGCGGATCGCATTCGGAAGATCAACAAAGAGGCCGGCGCGCGCATCCTGGCGATCATGCCGGAATACAAACAGCGCAACGCTTTGGCATTGGGTCTCAATCTGACGTTGGATCATGGCCCGGATGTCTCGGCATGGCCGGCAGACGCAAAAATTGCCTATGCAGCATATTCGGCACTGTGGTCGGCAATTAGCGATGTTCGCACGGCCAGCAATGCATCCGTTGCGCTGATCGAGGCTGCGAACGACGTTGCAGGTGTTCGCTCTGTCGATGTGGTGTGGCCCAGTGCTTAGTGTCACGAACCTAAACGGGTTCAATGCAAAAGCAGCTCCGGCAGCGGGTGGCGGTGGGATCTCGTTTGTTGGCAGCGCATCCGACACGGACAACGGCGGCGCCGGGTTCAACATGACATTACCAGGTGGGCTGCTTGAAAACGATCTCGTTTTAGGGATTGCCAGTTGCGATGCTGGATCGGCGGCAACGCCAACAGGCTACACGTCGATTTCAAACGGCGACAACAACTCAATCCAACACACCCTATCGTATAAATTTATGGGCAGCACGCCCGACACGGTGTTCCCCGTTCCCGATATGAGCCCATCCAGCGGCGTCTCTGCCGTCGCAATGGTGTTTCGTGGCGTCGATACCAGCACCCCACTGGATGCCACAACAACGAGTGCAACAGCGGTCTCCGGTGATCCAAATTGCCCGTCAATAACCACAGTGACGGACGGCGCGTTCGTTGTAGCTGTCGGGTTCATTGATGACGATGCGATTTCATCGTGCAGCATCTCCGGTTATTCTGACGTTGATTTTGCCGGCATCCTCTTTGCCTCAAACATGATGGCTTACAAAGAAATCGAAACAGCCGGCGCGGAAGATCCTGCAACATTTGTCACTGATGGAACTGACGCTTGGTTGGCTTTCTCCGTAGCACTGAGGCCCGCATAGATGCAGAACTACCTCGCACCATTCGCCCAAGGTCAGCCGGTGATGCACGATGCGCCGCAACAGGCGCCATGGTATCGCCAGCGACCCCTCGAGCATCCGCAGTGTAAACGCAGCCTTTGATCCTGCTCGTTCCGGCAGTGCCAACATTCTCGCGGCTCATCCATTTGCCGGCGCCATGCCAACCTATCAAACCGAACAACCTCGCAACTTCCTGTCGGGGGGGATCTACTGATGGCACCTAGACCAATATCCCTTGGCACCACATCAAACCCGGCTCGGTATCCTCAAGCGGGCAATTCTCGGCTGATCAACTGTTATGCGGAGTCAGCCGGCGCTGAGGGGAAAATACAATGGCCGATATACGCGACTGACGGCCTGACAGACTTCGCAACGCTGGCAAATGGCGGCGGCATTCGCGCCATGCTGGCGTTAGGTTCAAGCCTGTACGTTGTTGCGGGTCGGCTAGTGTTCCGTGTTGATGTGTCCGGCTCAGCAACGCAGATCGGCGGCATGCCAACAACTGGTCCTGTTTACATGGTGGCGAACGGTAGAGAGTCAGGCCAGCAGATCGGCATTGCGTCCGATGGCTTGTTCGGGATCATCGATCAGGGCGCGTTTGATCTCTACCAGGACGCAAATCTTCGCGGTCCGAATAGCATCGCGATCGTTGACGGTTACACGATCGCAACCGCAGGGCGAGGCTATTGGCAGGTTTCCGGCCAGAACAATATGCGCTCATGGGATGCGCTTGAGACAGCCAACGCTGAAAGCTACCCGGATGAGATTTTGCGGGTTATCGCGCACGAGCGTGAGGCTGTATTTATCGGATCGGAGTCAGTCGAATGGTGGCGCAACACAGGCGCTGCTGATTTCAGCTTTGGACGGGTCGCAACCAAGCAAATCGGAACTGTGTCGGGCAATAGCGTTGCTCGGGTTGGTGAAACATTTGCATGGGTTGATCACAACAACCAGGTGCGCATCCGCAATGGCTACGGTGGGCAGGTTGTCTCCAATGGTGCCGTTTCGCGGGCTATTTCCGACTTGACCGACAAGACGTTAATCAAAGGCTTCGGTTGGTCTCGCGGAGATCACTCATTCTATGCCATTCGTTGCCCGTCATGGTGTTGGGTATTCGATCTGCAAACAGGTTTTTGGCATGAGCGGCAGAGCTACGATTCTGCCACATGGCGCGTCGGTGATGTTGTCCGGTTTGGCAACAAGCTGATTGCAGGTGATGCAACGACCGGCAAGCTCTACGAAATGAGCGACACGGCATACGACGAAGCAGGAAACCCGCTGGTGATGACCATTCAGCCGCCAAGCGTTCATGGATACCCGCGCGGCGTGAAGATACCAGGGGTTCACCTTGATGTGATCGCAGGCGTTGGCGCCATCAGTTCAGATGAAGACGACGCAGATCCGCAATTGATGGTGCGCCATTCGTTTGACGGCGGTGAAAACTGGTCAGCAGAACGTCGGGAAAGCATTGGACGTGCCGGCAAGTCTCTAAAACGGATCAAGATGCGCCGGTTCGGCAAGTCAGATGAAGACGGGTTCCAGTTTCAGTTCAAAGTATCAGCCAACGTTATCAAAGGCGTGACGGGATTTGCCGTCGATGCGCAACCGTTGAGGGCCTGACATGGCAACAACACTCCCGCCACTCCCACAAGACACGAAGATATCACCAGAGCTATACGCCTGGCTGAAAGCCGTTGAAACGATCATCAGAGAATTGCAGGAGGCCGAATAAATGGGGTTCTTTGATAGCCTATCGGGATCTTCCCAACGCCGAGACATTCGAGCCGGCCAAGAGGGAATGAATCGCGCGTACAGCAACGCGGGGAAGACAACGAGAGAGTATGCCGGCAGGGCTATCAACCATCTCACGCCCTACGCCAACCAAGGCAACCAAGCCTATGGGCAGTATGCTGATGCTATCGGCGTAAACGGTAATGATGCTCAGAGCGGATACTGGGACAACTACCAAGCAGACCCGCAACGAGGCTACGACGAGGACCGGGCTATTGATGGCGTTAATCGCTCAATGTCAGCCCGTGGCATGTCTCGAAGTGGTTTTGGTGCCCTAGCTGGTGCAAGAGCTGGAATGGACGCAGGGCGATCTTATACGACGGAACGCCTAAATCGTCTTCAAGGCCTCGGGCAACAAGGCTATAGCGCATCTAATCAACTTGCCAACATCGATCTCAATACAGGCAACACACTAGCAGGTTACGACATCGGCGAGGGCCAGAATAACCAAGCGGCCCACATGGGACTTGCTGGAACCAGGAATATGGGCTGGAATTCGGCTCTCAAGGTCGGCGGCATGGCTCTTAGTGCAGCGACTGGTATGCCGGTGGGTATGGGAAGTAGTGGGGGCACCACTATGAGCAGCGGTCACAACGTTGGCATGGGCCCATCAGGCTACGGCGGCGATGATACCGGACCAGGCGGCGGCTACGGCTCCAACTTCCTTAGATTCAGGGGGTAACTACTAATGCCACCAAATTATCTCCTTCCCCGTCACGCGATGGAGCTCAACACTCAGCCGATGGTCAACGCCTTAAACGGCTATCGCCAGCAGCAGAACCGTAACCAACAGTTCGAACGCCAGGGAGAATTCCGCCAGCAAGACCTCGACTGGCGCCAAGGACAAGCCAACCAGGCACAGCAGAACTTTCTGTCAAACCAGGAGTTCAGGCAGGGCCAAGCTGATCGATCGCAGGGGAATGCCGATAGATCTTTCGGACTGCAAGAGCGTACGTTTGACGCGAACCAGGAACATCGAAAGGCTCAGCTTGGCATCCAGCGCGCCGGCGCCGGAACACGCTCGAAAGAGCTTGAGCTACGCCGCCGTAAACTTGAATTCGAAATTCGCAAGCTGAAGAATGGAGACCCGCTGAAATCAGCGAAGGTGAAGCTGCTTCAGCAACTCATGGGCGGCCAGGAAGCGCCCGCAGGCGCTCAGCAACCACAATTGCTACCGCAGAGCAATGAGACAACAGAACAGCCGCCACAGGTCGTCCCTACCGGCGCAGATGGTAATCCAGCTCAAGATCCAAACTTGATTCCGGCGCAGGCCGCTGATGGGACTCCAGGACAGCAGCCTGCAGGCTCTCCTATGGATAATCTGACGCCAGCACAACGGCAGGCTATGGCGCTCAACCTCGTAAGTCCAGGTATGGGCAATGCTCTGCTTGCGAACGACAAGGGCGAAAAGTTCGACAAAGCCACCAAGAACAAAATCGAAGGCAAGATCTTTGATACCGCCGAAGGTATGAGCCGGCTTGATGGTATTCAGAAGTCGTTCAAGCCTGAGTTCATGACTATGGGCGGCGGGCTGAAGGCTGGCTGGATCAAGATGGTTGATAAGATCCGCGCTGGAGGCATGAAGCCAACGCCGGAGCAGACCAAATATCTGACGGAATACACTCAGTTTAAACAGGATGCTTGGGATAACCTCAATAGGTACATAAAGGAAATTACAGGCGCGCAGATGAGCGAAGCTGAGGCCGCCCGTCTCATGCGTTCAATGCCTAACCCTGGCACGTCATTTTATGACGGAGACTCACCATCGGAGTTCAAGGCGAAGATGGATAATTCCGTTCGTCAGCTCAAGCTTGCGGCTGCTCGCTACACCTATCTCCGCAGTGCTCGCTTCAAAGGAAAGCGCATGATCGGTCCTGGTGGGAAATCTAACATATCTATTCAACAGATGCGCGGGATCATGAACAAGCGCGCTACTGAGATCTATCGGGAAATGAAGAAGTCAAATCCTGGCATGGACGGAAATCTTATTCGCGCCCAGGCTGATCAGGCAACTCTGAGAGAGTTCGGCATATGAGCGGAGACATCTTTGATCGGGTAGAAAGATCTGCGGCGGCTCCTCAGCAAGACGCTGTGCCGGTGGGTGGTGATATCTTCGATCGAGTAGACGGACGGGTTGCTGCGCAATCAGACTTTGGCGTCGATTTCAGCCAATCGAAAGCCGTTGTGCGCCGCGCGATCAAAGCGCTACCAAAGGGGCAGCAGAAAGCTGCAATGCGCAAGTGGGCTGACACGTTCGTTGCAAAAGAGAGAAAGGCCGGTAAGGGTTCTATTGGTCAGAACGTGAATGACGTTGTGCGAAACCTTACGACGGGAACAGTCGTAGGCTCATGGTTGAACGAAGCCAACGCCGCAACGTCTGCGGCGTTGGGTGGAGACTACGACGAAGCTATCGCCTATCAGAACGCGACAGACCGAGCCATTAGCAAAGACAGCACCACTCGCTTTACGCTGCCATACATCGGTGAGGTGAAGGACAGCGGGCTGCAAAAGCTTGCCGGGGGGGTCTTGTCTGCGCCAATCACGCCTGTAGTGCGCGCATGGCAAGCGGCCGGGGCGGCTCCTAGAATTTTCAATGGTCTTGTGTCTGGCGCTCTTTATGGTGGTGTTTATGGTGCTGGCGAAGATGGCGGGCAAGGTCGTGCAGTCAATGCGGGAATTGGCTTCGGCGCCGGCGTCGTTGGTGGTGCTGCCATTCCCGCAGCAGCCGCAGGTGGATCTAGGGCCATCAATTACCTATCGTCCCGCGCGCCGTTGCCCAACCAGTTACGCCAGTTTGATCGCAGGGCCGTTACCGGAGTATCTGATGCGGTGCGCCAAGACGGAATTACGCCAAGACGCTTGACGCATGCAGGTGTTCCGAATGATCACGGCACGGTAACAGCATTAGGTTCACAAGGCATGATTGCCGACCTTGGCCAGAATACATCCAGCCTGGCCGGTGGTATTATGAAACGGCAAGGCACTGGTGCAGGCATTGCAAGCCAAGCTATTCGTGCACGTCGTCGCGGCGCGCAAGGTCGAATTGATGACGCGACAACTGCAACACTTGGCCGGCCTCTCAACACTGTTCAAACCCAGAGGCAAGCGTTGGAGGCAACACGTGCTGCTGCCGATCCGCATTATAGAGCATTCTACGACGGGCCAGTTGTGACGGTTACGCCAGAGCTGGGACGTGCCCTTCAAGGGGCTGCAACAACACCAGCTTTCCAGCAAACATTAAACAGCATGAGACGGCGTAATTTGCCCGTCAATTTTGAAACGGGAACCAACGTCAATCAGTTTTTGGATCGACTACGGCGCAATGTATCAAGCTTAGCTAATAAGACGGCTGGATCCAATATCAACCCGGGTGACCGTTCGCTTGCGAGTGAATATACCGCCATCGCCCGAACTATAAACCGGGAAATTGATAATGCGCTGAGTCCAGGCAATCCAGCAGCAGGCCCCTATGCGCAAGCGCGGGCCATTGCCGGCGAAGGCTTACAATATGAAAGTGGGCTGAAAGCTGGTGAGCGGTCAATTGCTAAGAACGTTTCACCGAACCAGGTTCGGGCTGACATGGATCAGATGCCGCCAGCAGAACAGTTAGGGCTGCGTGAAGGACAGCGCCGTGGTTTACGTGACCTAATGGAGACCACCACAACGCGATTTGGGCGGGCACCAACGGCTGGCATCCGCCAAATGATAGGACCGCAGGCGAGGCAAAAGATTGCCTTGGCAGCACCAGCTGGTCGCGCTGCAACCGGAATGCGAAGAACAAGCCCCGTAGTGTTCGAAGATTATCACCCTTTTCCTAATAATCAGCCTGGACCACGTTTGGAAGCACCAACCATGGCGCCGGGTCAACTGGCACGAACAGTAGATCAGGAAGCCTGGTTCAATCGACTGTATGAAAAGGGTGTTCAGAACAGTCAGGCCAATGCGAATGCAAACGCTCAAAGAGTCTTGCCGTCGCAGCCTGGCGATCTGTCAGGGCCAACGTACCGAAACGCCACCTATTTGGGCATGGGAATGGAGACCGGAACGAGGCTACTGAATGCGCTTCGCAACACGTCGATAAATGAATCCAACGACCGCATTGTCGCTGATATGGCTCGAATGCTTGTCGCGCAGGGAGGTGACCGGCAAGCAATCGCACAAGGCTTGGTACAATTTGCACGCAATCAGAATTTGACTGGGCAACATTTACAGCGATTGGAAGGGGTTGTTGAGATCGTGATGCGAGGCGGTCAACCCGCGACGGTCAATTCGTTGGTTGGCCCGTGAAGGCCAACCAAAAACCAATGACGGGTATAAAAAGGGCAGAAATCAAAGCGGGTATGGCGGTCAAATTCTGATTGCGAAGCGTGAACTCACCGCGCCACAACGAGCGGAACACAAGAAAGTAAGTGAAGGCCATGCCTGGCAGCAGAGTCAATGCAATCATCAATAAGGCTGCTGTTAACCGAGGCTCAGCCCCTGCGAACACTGACCATAGAGCGCCACCGGTAAGTGCAAACCAGATCACTGCCAAACGTACGATGTAACGCCTAGCCTCAAAAATGGCTTCGTCTCTTGAATCGAAGCGAACCTTGTCAGCGTCATCCATTCAATAAATCTCCTCAATACACAGCGGGGAGTATAAACGCTTGACACGACGCTAATCGACTTTTTCATACTCGAACCTGGGCCAGACAGGATTCGGGCCGAGGTCCAGCTTTGAGGAGGATAGTTCGTCGAGCGTCTTGAGCCATCGGCCTCTCGTGTAGATATACTTTCGGCCTTGAAAGAAACGGACGTCACCTTCGTGGCCTTCCGGAAATTCGATCATTCGAGTTACTCCTTCGGCAATAGCTACAACTGTGTGATGCGCGGCCTCTTGGTCGCGGTATTTGACTTGATATGATCACGCAGCGCTAACGTGATGTAAGAAGACAATGATCGTTCATCAGCGTTTGCAAGCAGTTGCAAAGCCTCTCTCATGTCGGGGTCGAGGCGCAGTGAAATCGGATGCATTTTTTTTGGTGGTCGCATGAGCCATTTGTAGCCATCGGTAGTTGACAGTTCAACTTATGGATCGTAGCCTAACGTAGTCTTTTGTAGCTATGAGGTTGCGTCATGTCATTTCCGAGTGAGTCCACAGATACCGTTGCAACGCACGAAATAAGACAAAAACACCAACATAAAATCCTCGGTGCAGAACCGCAGTTGATCACAATCGAAGCAATTGCTGAGACCTTAGTATTAATGGCCGGGTCTACCGCGTTCGACCAGGACGATGGAATTCAAAGATCGATGGTGTTCCTTGCTGGTACACTGATGGATGAAAGCCAGAAGCTTAGGAAGAGGCTCTATGAGTAAGGAACTCACAGCAGAGCAAGTTCGTGAGCTGCTCGATTATGATCCGGAAACAGGAAAGCTGTACTGGCGCAATCGCGATAGAAACATGTTCCCGAATGATCGTATATGGAAGACCTGGAATACGCGGTACTCCGGCAAGGAGGCGTTTACTACAGTGCATCCAAATGGATATCTCAGAGGTGGTATATTCAAAAAAGACTATCTTGCACATCGTGTGATTTGGGTGGTGGTGCACGGTTACTGGCCGACAGAAATAGACCATGTTGATCGCGATGCAGGTAACAACAGGCTCTCGAATATTCGAGAGGTGAGCCATGCTCAAAACGCAGCGAACAGAGTGCACCCGGTCGGTAAATCTGGCCATCGAGGAACGTTTTTCTTCTATGGAAAATGGAGAACGCATGTGATGCAGAATCAAAAGGTAGTTTGGCGCGGCAGCTTCTCTTCACCCGAGGCTGCGTCAGCCGCCTACGAAGCGAAGCGCCGTGAGCTCTTCGGCGAATTCAATCGATAGGTACCAGTCAGTTTCACGTAAAACTCAGGCCGTCCTTCAGGGGCGGTTTTTTTTAGTGCCTCATCATAAGGAGAAGGCAAAATGCAACGTAGACCAAACCCAATGGCTGCAGAGTATGGACCGGGCAATCAGTACATGGTTGGTCCATACGATCCATCACAAGGCGTTTACATGAACCAGCATAATAGCCCAATGCCTCCACCTGATAGGAATTTAATGGGAGCGGGGCTTGCTGGTGCCATTGCCGGCGGGATTGGCGGCGGGATGGCTGGTGGCCCTCCAGGAGCAATGGCAATGGGAGCGCTCGGCGTTCCTACGATGATGGCCTGGGAAGCGTTTCAGGATTACCAGAGACGACAACCTAAGCGAGATTCATACAACAACGAATACCCACAACAGGTGCCTAATCACTTGGCTCCACGGTTCTAACAAGCGGGGCTTGATGCTCGAATGGCCGATAATATTTTGATCTTCAAGCCCGGCTTTCGGGTGACCGATGCGAAGGCGGTTGAGATGTCGAACACGCTTTCGACAATGTATAAAAAGCTCGATCCTGCTCAGTTTGAAGCGATCTTACCAGAGTTGATTAAGCTCGGCGTGGTTGGTTCGGTTGGTGGTGCTGCCTTTATGGGTCAAGACGGTTAACAACGTGTTCATGACGCACAATAAGCCGCTTTTCAGGGCGGTTGTTTAGTGCTCGCGTCCCAAACAAAACGGAAGAATGAATGGTAGATGCTGTCAGGGTGTTCGATCCGGGATTCCGGGTAACGGATGCAAATGGGACGCCGCAGAGCGGAGCGACAATTGAGTTCTACGACAGCGGCACTAGCGACAGCCGCGCCGTTTACACTGACAGTGGACTGGCCACATCAGCTGGCGCAATTGTTACGTGTGACTCGGGCGGTTATCCTTCTGTCAGTGATGTCAAAGCTCTGCTGTTCACTGGCTCGACAGCTTACAAAATCATCTGCAAGGACGCTGCGAACGTTACACTTTGGACGCATGATGCAATCAAAGGCGCTGTTGATACGTCGTCATTCCTGAGTGGGGATGTTGTTGCGGAAAGCCCTGTGCTGTCGTCGTCCAGCGATGTGACCATTGTTGCCGGTGATAAAGGCAAGCTCTATGACCTTAATTGCTCGGGCGCGGAGGTGGTTGCAACGCTTTTATCTGCGGTGACTGCGGAGGATGGTTATCGGATTGGTTTCCGGCATAACGGTTCGGCCAACTCGGTTGCAATCCGCACGGTGTCATCTCAGACTATTGGGGCTCTCGGATACACTGGCGAGGTGTTCACGCTTCGATATATTGGTGAGGTTGTTTGGCTTACGTCCAACGGTGCCGGGTGGGTGGTATCTGAATACGTCCCGCCGCTGTTGTCGCGAGATATCTCAATCATTCGCGTAACGGATCGACTGACGGCGCCACCAGTATCGCCCGCAACCGGCTCTCGGTACTTGGTCAACGGAACACCAACCGGTGCCTGGTCTTCATTCTCTGAAAACGACATCCTCGAATATGATGGATTGTCGGGCTACATCCAATATACGCCGACGGCGGATTGCGGCTGGATCGCCTACATCATCGATGAAGACCTGAACACTCAATATCAGGGTTCGGCGTGGGTTGATCTCAACAACGTCACGCAAACGTTCAAAACGCTGCACATCCAGGAACAGCAGGCAACCAGCGTTGATGGTGGCACGTTCACATCAGGGGCCTGGCAGACCCGACCACTTAACACGGTTATCAAGAATTCGATCACGGGCGCATCACTGGGCAGTAACCGAATTACGCTGCCAATCGGGTCTTACCATATTGCGGGGTCTGCGATCGGCTACCGTTGTGCAGACCATCAAACACGTCTGCGCAATATCACAGACACCAGCACCGATATTTTGGGCCAGTGCTCATACTCGGCAACCGGAAGTTCCGGTGGCCCGTCAAACCTCTTCGGAACTTTGGTGCTGACCGCAGAAAAGACCTTTGAATTGCAGCACCGCTGCTCCAGCACGTCTTCAGTGCATGGGTTCGGCACGGCCAACAGCTTCGGCGAACAAGAAATCTATGCAGACGTTCTAATCTACCAATTCAAGGATGAATGATGCCATACGCAATTATAGATGACTCTGGCGTTGTTACAACTCTGTATCACGACGCGCCGCCCCCAGAAGCCGTAGAGGTGCCGAAGGGCGTTGTTTGCGGGTGGGTTCAGGTTGACGGCGATTTCCGCGCGCCAGCGATATCTCTTGAGAGGCGGCAAGATCGTGCCGTCGAGCGAATTAACGCAACCTATCGGCAGCACGCATCAAAAACGGCTGGCGTACCGTATGCGGCCAAGCATGACGAAGCGCTTGAGGTCTCTCGAATGGAAGACGACGGCGACAAGCCCAACGATATGCCATTCGAAACGCAAACCCAAATGTTCCCAAGGCTGGCCGCATCAATTGGGATCGAATCGGATACCTTGACAGAAGCCGCGAACTTGATTCTTAAAAGGTACACCGAAGACGCAAAACGCGAGGGCGAGCTAGAGCGTGCCCGTCTTTCCGGTGCAAATCAGGTAAAAGCAGCAACAAGTTCGGCAGAAATCGACGCCGCGTCCAGTGAAGCGATTCAGGCTTTGGAGGCGGTGGGCAATGAGCGATCTGGTTGAATGGGAGAAGGCCAGGGGCTCACGGGTTCGAAGCCGGGAAGTTGCAACGATTGAAAAACTGCCGCCTGGATTTCAAGAGGCGCTGGAGGCGCTAGACCGACGTGTGAGGGCCTTGGAAGAAAGGCCAGAGCCGCTTGTTCCAAGTAACAGCAATGAGCAGGTGGTGATCCCTAAAGGCGTCACAGACCTTCACGAGCGCGTCTCAAACCTGGAGAGCGGCGGATCGGTAAATCAAAGCGACATCGATACCCTTGCCGAGATCATTGGCAGCATAGGCGATGCGGCACTGACCCACGCCGGAGTGCTCAGCAAGCGTATCGATGCGTTGGAAGCTCGTGTCTCAAATCTACCTTTGGACTTACTGACCGAGGTTGGAAGGGCACAAGCTGAGTTAAGGGATCGTCACGCGTAACAACCAAAGGATTGTTCATGGCTAGATCAGCCATCAACGCGAGCCATTTATCTCTGACGGCCATCGCATTCATCATCGGGGGCTGCTCTGCAGTTCTGACCGGCATATTCGGCTCAACGTTCGGCGGCGAAAGCCTTGTCCTGACTGCGATCTGCTTCCTGATGTTTTTCTGCATATCGATTCTTTCGCCGATCTTGTTCAGTGCTTTGACTAGATCAATATTGCAGCGAAACGTTGGAAGGATTGTGGTTTTTGCATTCTTCGCGGTCATTTTCTTCTCGAATGACGTGCTGACAAATGCGGGAACCATTGCGCATTTCCGCAAGTCGGAACTGGTGATCACGGATAACCAGAACGACAAGGCGAAGAACGCACGCAAGGAAGTCACCCGGATTGAGCGGCGGATAGCTGACATTCGCGCAACAACGGCTTGGCGCACACAGTATCTTGCGCCGGAAGCATATGAGCCATTGATCAAAGCGAAGCGATTGCAACGTCGCAATGAAGAGACAAAGCGCGGCGGTTGCGGGATCAAGTGCGAAGGGTTTCAGACGGAACTCGGTGAGCTTGAGGCCAATCAGAGAAACGCATTCACGCGCAAGGCGCTCAAGGCGGAACTGGTCGAGCTTGAGCGCGAGCTGAAAGATGCGAAGATTTCGTCAGCGGAAACGCCAACAGAAGCATCGGCCGCGCTTGAGCATGCACGGAATGTAGCGGCGGGTTTCACCGGTCAGATGGACCCCGACAAGACATCGCGCTTCTGGGCTAACTATGGCCTGTCGGCATGGGGTGGACTCGCAACGTCGCTTGCTGCGATCGCGGCCGCGATTCTGCTCGCTGCATCCAACGCTATCGGGTGGAGCCGTCCACAAACCAGCTACGAGCCAATGGAGGCTCAAAACCCATATCTGACAGATATGCGGCAGCCGCCGCCAGGTGAATCCCTTTCGCAGACCTTTGTGTTGCAGGAAGGCGACGGACTGGAAGCAATGCGCTTGGCTTTGCAACGCCTGTCGGATCGCAATCGCGGAGGCGCACGGGCATGATCACCCTAAGCGAACTCTCTGAGCGCAGGCTCAAGGGCGTACATCCCGATTTGGTGGCCGTGGTTCGCCGCGCCGCGCAATTGGCTAATCGGGATTTGTTGGTGGTCGAGGGGCTGCGCTCGGTATCCCGCCAGAAGGAGCTTGTCGCCAAGGGCGCGTCTACCACGATGAACAGCCGGCATATCACCGGCCACGCGGTTGATCTGTGCTGCATGGTGGACGGTAAGCTCGCCTGGGGCAAGCCGCATGCGCAACTGCTTGCTGAGCGCGTCAAGGCGGCTGCTGCAGAACTGAACGTTGAACTGGATTGGGGCGGCGACTGGCAATCCTTTGTTGATACGCCTCATTTCGAGTTGGATTGGGCAGCGTATCCAAAACAAGACGCAAGCTGGAAACAGGCGTCGGCCGTCGCGGGCGAGCCGCCTGCACCGGTAGCCATCGCCGTCAAAGAGAGCAAGACCATTCTTGGCGGTCTGATTGCTGGCCTCGGCACCGTCCTGCAGTTCTTCTCCGATACGATGGCCAAGTTCGCACAGTTCGCTGCTGACGCCCTTACGTCGATAGCAGGCCTAGAGCCCATCACACAGCTCGCGAGCGCCATGGGGGCAAACCTACCGGCGCTAGGGTTTGGTATGGCCGCCACTGGCGTCGTGATGGTGATTGCCAGGCGTCTGGATGCGGCGGCGAAGGGAAAAATAGGATGATCGGCATTCTAGCACGGTTTGCACCATTGATCGGCGGTAACGGCCTGGTGCTCGGGCTGATTGCCGGTTGTATCGTAGTCGTAGTTATGTGGGATCGCGGCCGTATCAACGCCGCTGAATCGCGTGGAGGTCAAAAGACTATTCAGAAGGTCCAAAAACAAAATGCAAAAGCAACGAAGCTTGGCCGTCGCGCTGCTGCTAAGTCTGGCCGCGCTGCCCCTGTCGGCGTGTGCCCCAGGGGATACCGGGACTGCTAACATACCGGCAAACGTAAAGGCGTTCGCGCTCAAAGTTCCGAAGGTCGAGAACTCGCGCAACTCGCCATGCTGGCAGCAAAAGCAAATTGCCCGACAGCAGGCCTTTCTCGAATCGACATCAACCGGTGAGATTGTCGTGAGGCGCGTCGTGTGCGGCAAGGGCAGCAAGCCCAAGGTTAAGCAATCCGGGAACGAGGCTGCTTGATGAGTCCGCTTGATATCGAGTTTGCTTTGAGATTTTGCATCTGGTCCACCACGGCTGCTGCTGTGTTCGTATTCGGGCATTGGGCGTACGCCCTGCGATCGGGCCGGATGGATGACGTTAAAGCCTGGGCCGTTATTCCGCTAGTGGCTGAGGCCATCAAACACGCGGCCTGGACAGTGCATCAATACTGGTTTTCGCAGTCGTGGGTTTTGTTCAACGCCGATCGAGCCTTGCACGCTGAATTTCAGGCATCCAAATGGATTGTTTACTCCGCTGAGGTTGTCATCCTGCTCTCAATGATCGGGGTGTTGTCACCGTATCTTATCGCTCGATTTGGTCGATGGTGGCCGGTTGCTGGTTGTTTTGTCATAGCGGGGTTGTTTGGCGTTGGTCTGTGGGTGGGATTCCCGTCATGAGATTGGATAAGGAAAATGAATTTCGATCCGATCGAATATCTCATGAAAGCGGAGTCCCGTCGTCGGGATGCCGATGCGCATCATGCAGTGACAATCGCGCGGATGATGAACGCGCTTGGCAGTCACGAAAAACGGATAGGATCGCTAGAGAGGTGGAAGCAATCAACAATGCGGACGGTCCGCAAATGGCCCTACATAGTCATTCCGATCACTATCGTGGCGGCCAACATCGCTCCAACGGAAACGATCAAAATCGTCGTCGATCTCGTCAAGGCGGTCCTATGAGGCTGTTCGACGAAATATTCTGGATCTGCGTCTGGGGCGGGATAGCCTTTACGGCGCTTAATTACGGTGCGGCATTGATCCGGCAGTTCATGGCTCAGTAGACGAGCAGCAGAATCAATGTAAGGACCGCTGTGATCGTCGCCAATGCCGCACCGCGCGACCTGCTGAGCCATTTTCCGTCAGCATCGGCAAACACTTCAAACTCTTTCGTCGCTCCGCATTCACGCGAAACTATCGTGCCGAATTTCGGATGTGACGTGAGAATGGAGGGGCGCACGGGCATGGGCGCCTTTCGTTTTTCAATCAGCATAACCTTCGCGGATCAGGCGCATCAGTTCAGCATGTTCCACAAGCGTTCGGCCACCAACGCGCGTCAGTTTCAGTTTGCCGTCCTTAGCGAGTTGGTAAAGCTTAGACTTGGAGACGCCACAAACTTTGGGCGCCACCCTCATATTATAGGCGACTGCGACAACGTCCGGACCGTGCGACCGAATCTTGTCGGATGGGATAGGTGGCATATGTACCTCTCGCAAGCTGCGTGCTGACGTATGTGGTCAGCCTCGGATTGCGAGGCACATTGGCGGATGGGCAGGTTGATGGCAAAACGCAGAATAGCATCGACGAGCCGTCAATTATGCGTTAGTCAGCGACTTTCACCAAAAGCGAACAAGATGCGTTGGGGCGGGTTTTCCTGCTGCCGACCATCTGACAATGGCATCATGAATTCCTTCTTTGAGATATGGGCGTTATCGGATATCATTTTGCAGGGCATTTCAGTGGTTATCTGCGAACGGTGTTTCTGCGTGCTTGTAAGGGTTGGGCGGCTCGTCGCTTTCCCAGTCCAAAAGTTCGCCGCATTTAGAGCACGTCTCCAGATCCAGAAAAATTGGATCACGCTCGACCGTCCCGCAATCCCCGCAGAAATATTCGCTGGGTTCTGGCGTATCGATCGGCTCGCTCAGAACGTCTTTGCCTGGAGACCAATTCATCTTGCTGGGCCTTTCGGTGAGAGTTAGAGTGGGTAGGGTTACGGACTTTCACCGCCCTGCGTGCCGTCTGCTGGCCAGCACAAACACGCATGCAGCTAATGCTGCCCTTCCCATACGCCGTGTTAGCTGGTCAGGCTCACGATGTGCTGCTCTGCTAAGCAGATGTCAGCGAACTGTTCGCCGGTCTCGCACTTGTCCATCAGCATCGTTATGGCAGCTTTGGCCTCCCCGCATACGCTTTCCAGGCATTGTGGGTCACATGCTTCGGTTCGCACGATGTCCAGCATCTCCAATACCTCAGAGAGCTTGAGCGGGAAGCCGTACTGCTTTCGAATGTCTGAATAGGTTTTCATCTGTTCCGGCCTCTAACTGTTGGATTGCAATTGCAGGAGGTAGGTCACGGCCAGCGACACAGGCCCAGATATCTCGCGTTCATTGTTTTCCCATTTGCGGACAGATCTGCCGCCGTCACCACTGAGACGGAGCGCCTTGCCCATCTCAGCTTGCGTGAGACCCAGCGCCTGCCGGGCCTCTTTGAACTCTGCGGGCGTCAAAACTGCCACCACGTGTTGTCGGTCACTTCGACGATGGTCCTGTTTGTATTGCGTGCCGCTTTTTCGGCTGCGGCTCGGGTGCGGTGCTTGCTGCGGACGGCGGCCTTATCATCGCTGTAGGTGTCAACGGTGACATAGTCAAAGCCCTTAGCGACCAGTTCGGCTACATCTGTTTCGTTGCGGATGTTCATTTTCATTCTCCGATTTCTCGTGGCCCTTGTGGGCCGTTGCTGATGATTTGAATATAGGCCCATTGGGCCGCGATGTCAACAGCTAATTTGGATTATTTTTCACGCACTCGTCTTGACCATCATCAGTGGGACGATCTGAGTAGCCGGGCTTGGGCTTGTCGTGCTCCGTCGAGGGAGCCGGTGTATCTGATTTGGCGCGTGGTGATGTCGATAACCGCATATTTGCCGCCGCCTTGTTGTGAAATTTGAAATCGCATTGTCTGGCCTTTCAGTGATTATCTGCGAACGGTGTTTCTGCGTGCTTGTAAGGGTTGGGCGGCTCGTCTCGTCTCTCCGTTGTTGAGATCATATAAGCAGGTCACAATAAAACATGCAAGCAAAAAATGCATGAATTGCTAAAATATTTTAGCTTGCGTTTAACAGCGTGCATGCGTATTATTCGACTGATCATGCCGACACAGAGAAACAGCGAAGCCCGACAACGACGCACGACCGATCACATGGGCGCGGACGAAACCGTTGTGGGTGATGTGGAAAAGCTTATCGCGTGGTGCCGGAAGGGTCGGACGGTCGCGATTGATGATATAAAGACATTCGCGCGTCGAACTGATCAGCGCGTCGAGATCGTGCGCCGTATCTTTGAACGGGGCGCACTAATAGCAACGGCGGACGGCCTGTTAGTCGGGCCAGAACACGCGGAAATACTTATCGCGGGCATGTCATCGAGCAAGCGCGTGCTCGCCCCAGAAGACGCCGCAAAGCGCGGCGGGCACAACCGAGTGCCAGACGAAGAACGCGACGAAGCCAAGAAATATTGGCTCGACCACGAATTGAGTGTTGCGCAGTTGGAAGAATACACGGGGCGCCCCTACTCGACGCTCCGCAATTGGTTTAACGCGGAGCACCCAAGGCCGGACAAGCGCGGACGGCCACGGAAGCGCTAAAGGGAAATAGGAGAAGACTTTGAACAGCGCAATTGAAGCAATCGAGAAAGCCGCGAATGGCAAATATTGGCAACTGGCAAAGGGCAAGGTCCGGTCGGGCGAGCCGCTTTATGGCGCGGCTGTTGTCGAGCCCGAGACGGATAAGATCATCATGATCGGCGAGGGCGACGACCTGTTGTCTGCCATCGCGAACCTGAAACCAGCGACTGAACGTTAGGAGGGAGCCTAGCCAACCTTGAGCGGATCAACCAAATCACCAAGATTTTGTCGCTTTGGTCGGCTCAGAGGGATATCGGGAAGACATCGCACGCAAAATAGGAATGAGCACATGTCGAATCAAGAACTTGCCGACCAACTTGAATCATGGATGCAGGGTGCCCGTGGCACGCCATTTGATAAGTGCGTGCTGGAAGCCGCACGACGGCTTAAAGAAAAACAGTAGGGCGAAATCTGTGGGTGACATAGGTGCCGACACCTACCCACAATTGCCCCAGGTTCGCCCCAGCATCACCGAAAGCGCATCGGCATAACGGGGCACAAATCCAACCGAATGCCCTCAAAACAAGCCAATTATCAAGCAGTCATGCTGGTTTGGGACCAGGGGGTCGGGTGTTCGAATCATCCTGCCCCGACCATTTAAAAATCGGAACTTTTCTCGATTTCAGAAGCGCCGTTTTTGGCGTTGGCCCCAGCTTCGGCCCCAGAATGGGCATTAGCTGTTCGCCGCCCCTTCCTGATAATCGGGTGAATGGTGCCCATACACCCGCCGCACCGTCTCTTCTGACATCCCGACAAACCCGGCGACTTCCCAGGTAGGAACACCGGCCTGGAGTAACCAGGTCACGCAGGTGTGTCTCAGAACGTGCGGCGTGACATCTGCCCCCAATCCAGCCGCATTGCACGCTGTACGCCATGAGCGGCGTAGTTTGGTGATCCTGCCGGCTTTGTAGTGGCAGACGTGGGCAATGCCTTGGGATAGGTCGGATGCCTGCCAGCGGGCCAGGAAAGGGCGTAGGCGGCGGTGTATCTTGGCAGGCGGTCTGCGCTTGCTGGTGTCCTGTTCCCCGGCGCCACGCCGATGCAGGACGCCTCTGTCTAAGTCTACCCAACCGGCGTCAAGCGACGGTATCCAGCGCAGTAACCGGATCGCCTCTGACCGCGTGCCGGAATAGAGCCCGATCAGGATGAAGCGCTTCAAGTGTTCTTGTTTGCGCGCAGCCCATAGCAGCCTAGCCGCTTCCGATCGGGTGAGCCACCTCGATCGGGGATCTGACTTGCGCGGCAGCGTCACCGCTGGAACGGCATCAAGTGGCCCATACTCCCGGTGATAGTACATCAGGGCGGCTCTCAGTGTTGTCAGATCGTGCCGGGCCGTTTGTCCAGATACGCCCCGCGCGCATCTCCACTCGGCATAGGCCCGGCACGTCTGCCCTCTGACGTCGGCAAGCGTCTTGTCGCCCCACCAGATCACTATTTGCTCGCCCGTGTAGAGAAGCCATTCGCAGCTTTTGGTGTGCGGTGCGTGCTCTGTCAGATAGATGCTTATTACGTCTGCAACCGGGATTCGGGCGAGCTTGCTTTCTCGCTTGATTGGCTGGTATTTTCTCGCGATGTAGTCGGCGAGCGCTTCCTGAGCTGCTTGATTGTCGCCAGGGCCGCAACCTGTGCTTTCCTCTGTGGTTCCGTCTCTGATGACCCAGACTGATTCGCGTCCTTTGCGTCGTCTGAGGTAAAGCCTTGGTCCCTTGCTTCGTGCCGGCATCGGTCAATCATCTCCTGCAGATCCGAATCCGTAACGAACACTCGACCACCAATGCGCCTGCAACTCAACTGACCGCGCTCAATAGCTGTGCGCAACGTGCCGATGCCAATGCGTGTGAGCTTTTGAGCTTCGCGTAGGGTGTGAAGCGGGGGTAATGTCATGCGTTCCTCCCAACCTTCCTGCAATCGTTGGGGGTCAGGAAGTCGCCTCCCCGTGCGGGGGGGTGTTTCAAATTCCGCCTTCAATCAAGCAGTCAGTTGAGCAAAACTGCTCGCCATCTTTGTGGTGCGGGTTGCCTTCAATTGGGTTTCCGCAGTGCGCACGGTTCATGCTCTTTCATACCGCCCGCGCTGCCAGTTGTATTTATAGCCGTCTGGCTTTTGGAATCCGCGCTTCTTTGGTCGGATGTTGGCGGCTTTTTTGATAATCCGTCTTGATTTGGCGATGACGGAAGCGCGGCTTCGGGATTTGGCCTTGTGGCAGCTCCTGCAAATAACCTTGCAGTTATCCAGCGAGTTGCCGCCGTCATAGTAGTCTTCAATAACATGGTCATATTCTGCCGGGTTACTCGCATCAAATAGCAAACCGCATTCGTCATTTTCGCATCGTCCGCCGCTTCGGGCATAAGCCGCTTGTTTTGTTTTGACGCTAAATTCCAAGCGGCTCATAATCCGTTCCGAGCATAGCCATTGGTTCGCATACATTCGACTAGCATGACCGGATTCATTTCCGGGAGTGGAGCCAGGTAGTGCATTGCATCGAGCACGCTGGTTACATTTAGAGGTTGATCAGGCATGACGTATCCTCGCAAATATGCGATCGACATCAGCGGGCAAAATTGGTAGCGGTCCATACCACCAGAATATCGGCGGATCGTTTCGCGCCTTATACTTGCCGTGCTCAGTCTTCCAAGGGCCGCGATAACAGAATTTGCCGCGCTCATTGACATCAACGATATAGCTTTGACCCGCCTGCGTGACGACGCCAAAGGGTTTTTTCTTCGGACAAGAATCCATGCTTCGCCAGACCATTACGCTACCTCGCTTTGACGCTCTAACAACTCATCACCAGATAACCCGACGATCGATTCAATCACGTTCGAAACTTCGTCATTCAATAGGCCAAACACTTGCTGACCCATTTCGTGAAAGCTGATAGATTTCGGAACGAATACGACGATGTTTTCGCCGTGCCGGCGTATCCAGCAATGCTCATGCCCGCGTGATGCCGCTGTAACTGATTGCTCCATCCAAAGCATTGCCAGTTTCTTGGCTGCCGGGTTCGCGGCAATGATCTCAGGTGGCGGCTCGATCACGGTTCGGTGTACGAATCCGGCCTTGGCCGTCAGCCATTTGCGAAGCTCTGCAACGTCTCGTGGTTGGAACTCGTAACGCTCCGGCCAATTTTGATGTGCAGCTTTGATCATTCCGAAGAAGCGGCGATGTTGCGGTGTGCTGCGTGTCTTGGTTTTTGGGTGATGCTCATGGGAGCAAGCAGGGCAGATGATCATGCTGCGGCCTCCATCTGGTACTTGCGGCGAAGATCACGAACCATGTCACCAAGCTCGATTATAAAATCGGTAACGGCTTCTTCCATCGCTGCAATTGCTGCGTCGTCTCGATAGAAGCGCGTCACATAAAGACTCATCTCTGCTGGCATACGCGGATCATATGAGGCGAAGTCACACCACTGCCGGCCGGTGCAGGCCATCTGCCATTGCATCTGGCGCACATAGTCGGGATTGATCTTGTCGGATAGCAGGGTTGATATGTGCGTGTGGCTTGCCGGGCATTTAAACTCGACTAGGCCATCATCGCCGATGATCCCATCTGGTGACGCGCCGCTCATCTCAATGGTGCTGTGCTCAACGAATGCAATCGTTTCAACGTTCAGGCCGCGCTCGAAAGCAAAGACACTTCGGGCTTGGTCTTCGGTGTCATTGCCCCATTGCATGTCGGCAGATTTGAACGTCTTTTGCGCAACGCCGGTCAGTCGCTCTGCTGCCAACTCGCCCATATACCGGGCACGAGATGCAGAAGGCGCATTGCCCTTGCCGCTCCGCATGATGTCCGCAACGCGACTGGCCGTAACCTTGCCACAGCGCAAAGCGTGCCATTCAGGCGTTCCCTGCTCAATCATTGGCTTGCTCCGCCAGCGCCCTGTTGCGGTTCTCAATCCGTTTCAGGGCACCGTCGTACTCGCGGGATGGCAGGTCTCCGATTTTGTCAATTCGGTAGGCCGCACAGAAGCCTGGCATGTCTTGGGTATCATCTTCCAGCAACCGCAGAAGATTGCTGGCCTGGTCCTCGGTGATGGTGTCTTGTGGTGTGTTGCCATCCGTGTCGCCGTCCTTCACGATGATGTTAAACACGCCGCACGTCGCGTATCGGCGCCCGTATGTCATCGTAGAGCCATAGGCGTGTGTCACGGTCTTGTTGACTGTTCCCTTGAGCCCTCGGTCATCAATCGGCACATCAAAATGATAGTCCTTGGAATGGCCGCCTGAGTGCGTTGCGGTGCAGGCGATGCCGATATATGCGCCTTCCTTCTTCGGTATCGCCTCGGAGAAAGACAAGCCGAATCCATGCGAATGGATCACGGGGAGAGCTTCATCAGCGATGGCCCACATATCGGCGTATCTTGATTGGGTTTGCTTGTTCTCTTTGTTGCGAACGATCGCAGGCATTTCAGCTTGCGCCTTTGCCATTGCTTCGTTGTAAGCAGCGATTGCCCTTCGGCTTTCCATCTTTTCGTGCATGTCGAAAAGACGTTCCATCTTGCTGATGTCAACATTCGGATCAGATGCCGCCCGGTGGATCAGGCTGATCAGAGTTGAACTGTCATCGGACTGGACAACGGGCTGTTCAGTGTGTGCAACAACTTCGCTCATTCTGTTTCTCCTGTTACGATCTGTTTCGCTTCTGGCAATGTGATTAAATCCGCATGTCCTGATATTCTTGCTGACCAACCGGGAAATTGTTTTCGAACTCCAAGCCGGAAAAGGCTGGGTCATCGGTGAGCATGTAATTCAGATGCAGCTCGCAGTAGTGGTCAGCGACGATTAAGGCGACCATCTGATCTGCCAGGATGCTGGAGACGCCGGCACGCATTGGTGTCGATGCTTTGCCGTCAAACTTGTACGACAGCGGCTCAGCGCTCATCCCGTATGCAGGATCGTACCAAACCCGAACATCGATCGAGACCGGGCCAACGTCGTGGGTTTCGATTGTTTCAAACATCTCGCACATCGCCTTTGTTAAAGATCGGCACCAGCTCGCCGGGGTAGGTCCACTGGTGCCGAAGGTGTCGCCCTGTGGAGGACGATCGGGAGGAAACTGGGGTTTTGAAACCCGCCAGACGATTGAGCCCCCGATCAACCGCCCCGCTACTCAGGCGGGTTTCAAATCTAGACCGTCTCGCGTCTTGAGCCGGTCTCGATGTGTGGATTTAAAATCTACTTTGGGCGCGGCGTCAATCAAAAAATGGAAAAAAAATCAACTAGGATGTGAATGGTATCGGCTAGATTTGCCGTATGTGCTTGATTGCGCGAGCGTAAACGATGCCCGGACGATCCTCAGAAAAATGCACTTCAGGATAATCCTGATTGATTGGCGCGACGGAAAATCGCGCCGTATCGCCCGAAGCGTCAGAGGGGCGGTAGCGGCCAATGTGAGCCGTTTGGCTCACAGTGTCGATAGCAATGATGATTCGGCCCGGTGTCGCTGGTGCATCTAAGTCACAGATCAATAATTCGCCCGGCGCGATGTCAGGGAGACCGCTTTCGGTGTCCACCAATACACCAAACATCCGGTCAGGATTGTCTGTTTGGGGCACACCTATAACAGCGCTTCCGTCCCATACGATTCGTGGATTTTCCCCGGTCAAAAGCTTTCCCATCGACGCAATACTTAATACTGGAATATGAGTTAACTCGACAATAGTCGCAGATGGTTGACCGTGGCGCAAGTACAACTCGCTCACGTTCAGAACGCGCGCGATACGGCTAAGCGTATCGCCACGGGGGTTTTCGATCTTGCCGTCAAGGTATTTGTAAAGGGTCGTTGGCTGTATTCCGGCCTGCCGTGCAAGGTCAGCGCCAGACTTATTCCGCGTCTGAAGCAGCAGGTTTACCCGCTCCCACCATTCCATATCCTCTGTCCTACTTTTTTGCTTGTTTTTTTGGCGGAGCAAGAATCCCGCAAGATGGCATATGTTTACATATTTGTGGACGTGAAAAAAAATCCGTTGCAAAGTGTAATTATAATCCGCATTATGGTTCTTATGCTAAGAAGCGAAGAGATAAGTGCGCTCATTGAGCGATGCGGCGGACCAGACGCGATTGTCCAGGCATCAGCGGATGCAGGCAACAAGGTCACCGACCGATCGACCGTCTACAAATGGTCTCGGATTGGCGTGCCTGAAAAGCATTGGGGACTGTTAATCGAGTTGTCTGGCGCAACGCCCAATCAACTGCACGCGATGAACGAGCGAGTGCGCCGCAAGCGGTCATTCCGGGCGTGCGCCCTCGACGAAGGGGAATGCGCGTCTGCGTAACAGTTAGGGGCCCGGCTACTCCTGCCAGACAAGACGGGATGTCTGACTAAGTAGAGAGAAATGATCCGATGCGGGCTGGGCCAGGGGTTACGACGCCTTTTATAACGACCGCAGCGTTCAGTACGGCAAATCATTTCAGTCCCGTCAAACTACCAAGTGCATTTGCGTATTCAAACCGAGGAGAAGCCTATGACCAAGGCTGACGAAATACGCGCGCTCGTGGGCGTGCTGACAACCAAGGAAATCGCTGAGCAGGTCGATTGCCGGCCGGAATACGTTCGGGCCGTAAAGTGCCGCGATGCCGATCCAGAGCGTGCCAGGGAGTGGGGCCGGTCCCGCTACAGGTCGCCGGAATACCGCGCTTATAACCGCGCGAAACAGCGTGAGTTTCAACGACGAAAAAGACAACTCGAAGCCGCGTAGAAAAAGGCTCCCAGCGTGCGAGCACCGAGAGCCTTTAAAGAATTGCAGCGACTGCCAATCGACTGACGAGGATTAATATGAACTCGAAATCCGCCAAAAACAAGTCAGAAGGCAACATTGTCTTCATTACTGTTAACAATATTTCACGCTGGATGCCCGACGCAGGCCATCCAGAAAGCTCCGATAAATTCTTGGACGATTGCCGCCGGCAAGGCTGGCCGATCTTCAAGCACCCTAGCGGCACAGCCTACGTCTACGCTTGTGACGAGGTGGCGTCATGACCGGATACACCAAAACGCACCGCGCTGTGTTTGAGCACGAGCTATTTTCAGGCGACGAATTTTCCCGCCGCGAAGCCTGGCTTTGGATGATTTCTAACGCTGCTTGGAAGCCTCGCAGATTCCGCCACAAGAAACAGATGCTGCCGATTGGGCGAGGTCAACTTCCGGGAGGTCGGCGGCATCTTGCAGAGGCTTGGGGATGGGGCGAACAGCGGGTCCGAACCTTCCTTTGTGAGCTCGAAAACGAAGGAATGATTGAATTATTATCTAACCAGCAACTAACCATCATAAGCATATGTAAATACAGCGAGTATCAGGCCATTGAAGAAATCTCTAACCAGCAACTAACCAGCATCCAACCAGCAGCTAACCACACTAAAGAAGGTAAAGAACTTAAAGAAGAAGAAAAGAAAGAGGTAGTCGATCCTATTTCAGATCAAAAGTCCCTCGACGCTTTGAAAGCCTACGAATTGTACAACGAGACGGCGCTGCAATGCGGCCTGGCGCAAGCGGCTAAGTTCACGCCAGGGCGCCGCCAGAAAATCCAAGCTCGGTTGAAAGACTACGGCCTTGATGGCTGGAAGCAGGCACTAGCCAACATTGAACGATCATCATTTCTCACTGGTGCAAATGATCGCAATTGGAAAGCGAGTCTCGATTTTCTCGTAAAGCCAGCCAGTTTCGACAAAGTTCACGATGGTGGCTACGGCAACGGCCGGCACAACCCAGACGACGGCCCGAAATGGACCTTTGCAAACATGCCGAAAGACGGCAGCTATCCCAAAGGCCACCCAAAAGCGGCGAGGTTTTAGACCATGCCAACCTTGGAAATAATGCTCAACGCAGCGATTGACGGCCAGGACTGGAAAACCGCTGCCCTGTGCATTCTCGCAAACCCGATCAGCACCAAGTTGACGACAGAAACAACACGGCCGCTGGCGCAGATTGCGTTTCCCGCCGATCTGCAAGCTCCGGTGCCTGATCAAGCGAAATTCATTCGCGGCGTTGTCCGCCTCGTCGATGCAATGGAATCCCGATATGCTCGATAAACCTGAAAGACTAAAGCTGACGATCTGCCGGTCATTTGAGGATCTGCAATCGCTCAAAGCTGCTGGCATCCGTAACGTGTCGGTGATCGAAAACGTTGAACAAATGTACGTTCGCGACGAGATTGATCCTTCGTTCGGAATGTACAGCGAAATCCTGTTGACGTACCCGGTCGCGGACGCTGAGTTGCGCGATGCAGTGGCGATGCGATTGGATGATGCCAGGTGCTCTTGGGTGCAATGGTCGGATGACATCTCGGGCCCGACAGAAGCCTTGAACACGATGGGGCCCGAGCGCCTTTCAACCTGGCTGCACGAAGAAAATAAGCCGATGTGGCTCGACGAAGTTTGTCGTCTGTCAGACATTCCCGAAGAGCCAACACAGCAAGCTTATGAAACCGGCTTTAAGATGCTGGATGAGCATGGCTTCCGATTGGTTCGCCCCGCGTTCATGCCGGTCATTGGGCCATACGGATCAGGCAAGTCAGTCCTGCTTCGGCAGATGGCTTACAACCTGTATCGCCTGCATGGATGGCGCACGCTTCTGACGGCCTTTGAAGAGAAGGTTCGGCCTCGCTACGAACGCGACCTGCGCCGGCTGTTCATCGAAGGCGAAAGCGAAATCCGCTATGGCAACACAAGCCCTGAAGATCGTTTCACATCGGATCAGATCGCAGCAGCGGATGCTGAGATTGACGATGCATTCAGGTTCCTTCGCCGCCGGCGCGGGGACACGATGACAGTCGATAAAATGATTGATCGCATATCGTTCGCGGTTCGCACGTATGGCGTGGAAGTCGTGATCATCGACCCAGTTAACGAGATCGATCACCTTGTCGGCAGAGGCCAGTCGAAAACGGATTACATGGGCGAGTTTATCATGGCCCTCAAGCAACTTGCTGACGATTACAAGCTGCTGATGATCGCGGCTGCGCACCCACCAAAGGACGGCACAGCACGGCGCAGCAAAGCTATGTACACGCTTAACGACGGCGCAGACACCGCGCACTACGGCAACAAGGCTGACATCGGTTGGTGCGTCTGGCGCCCGGACATGGAAGGCGCAACGTATCTCAATATCGACAAGTGTAAAGACACCGAAATCATGGGCGTTCCAACGCTTGCGAAGTTGAGCTTCGATCCTGGCCGGGGAAATTTCACGGTGACGCGAACCGGGCCCGGCGTGCTTGCGGAATTGATGGGAGAAAACGAATGACTCCTTCAGAAGCCGGCAAAGCGAGTTGGAAAAAGCGCCGAGTAAAGCACCAGGCGGAGGAATATGAACGCCGCAAGCTCATAAACGACGGCGGCAGTCACAAGCCAAGCCTTCCGATAGTGAAGTGGCTGGAACGCGAGATGCCGAAATGACGAATCTTCGTGTTCTCGACCTTTTCAGCGGCATCGGCGGTTTCAGCCTTGGTCTGGACCGCGCCGGCGGATTTGAAACCGTAGCCTTCTGCGAGATTGAACCATTCTGCCAGAAGGTATTGGCGAAACATTGGCCGGGAGTGCCGATCTATGACGATGTTAGAGAACTCACAGCCGACACTCTGGCCAGAGACGGAATTGCAGTCGATGTCATCTGCGGAGGGTTCCCGTGCACCGATGTTTCAATCGCCAATGTCGAAGGCGAAGGACTTGATGGGGAGCGAAGCGGATTGTGGTTTGAGTATGCCAGATTGGTTGGCGAGTTACGACCAAAATTCGTCATCGTGGAGAACGTCGCAGAGCTGCTTAATCGGGGAATGGGAAGAGTTCTTGGGGCGCTGGCCAGCGTCGGGTATGATGCGGAATGGCGAGTGTTACGCGGTCTTGATGTTGGATTACCCCATGAGGGTAAGCGGATATGGATTGTTGCCACGCCCCGCGGCACGGGACGGGAAAGACGTTTCCAGTACCTCCGTTCACTTGGCATCGAGGCAACGCCATCAGCCGAGCGCCGCAACCAGGCTGTTAGAGCGCGGTATCAACTGGAAACGCATCTCGGAAGCTTACGAGATGATCATGGGTTTTCCGTCGCAATGGAGCGCCGCCGCATACACGCCCTCGGCAACGCAGTTGTACCCCAAATCCCCGAACTCATCGGCAGAGCCATAATGGAGTCTTCCAATGGGTGAGTACTACGCACACGCTATAATATTTGCGATAGGGACCGGCATGAACGCAGCTGGAGCTTTATCTAGTTACCGTCATGGAGATTTAATATCACTTGCTACGTCTTTAACAGGTTGGGCAATCATGGCGGTAACGCCGGTTTGGGCGGCAATGGATCTGGCACGGAAGGTGATGTGATGGCCAAGATTAACGGTCTGACGATTGACTGGAAAAACGTAGAAGGCGGCTTGTCTTTGCCCAAGGAATTTAAGGGCGCAGATACTTTGGTGCGTCTGGACGTTTTGAAAGATTGGTGCGGCCTTCTGTTGGCTGAATACGATCGCACGCTTCTTGAGTTCCGAGAGGAAGGCAGAAAAATCAGGGAAAATCGAAGTCGATGAAGCTCTCCAAAACCTTCAAGGTCACCAAGGACGGCAAGGTCATAAAGAAGCCGAGAGTATTGGATGCATCGGCGGCTATTCGACAGCGTACCAGCAAGAAACAAAAGCCAGTAAGGCGAACGATATGACCGACAACGTAATCAAGCTGCCCGTCGTCACCCGGCTCGACATGTCGCCCGATCGCGTTTTGCAAGAGGCACTCAATGCTGATCTCGAGGGCGTTGTCGTGATCGGTTACGCCAAGGACGGCAGCGAGTACATGGCAAGCAGCATAGCGGGCGGGCCCGAAGTGAATTGGCTTCTGGATCGGTGCAAGGCGCGCATGATGGCGTTTGACGATGATGAGGGGGATTGAACCATGGACGCCTTGATTATGCACAGTTGGAAGATTTGAAATGCCAAGACGACGAACTCAGAGCCCCAAAAAATAGCCGCATCGAAAATGAGGCAGCGTATTCACATACGCGCGTTTACCGCAATTAGCTGGAGGCTTGAATGACCCGTCTAGGCCCAACATACAAAGCCATAACAGAACCAGGCGGCAAGGTAAGGATAGTCGAGCGGGAAAATCCCAAGCTCAACACATCCGCAAAAATCGCCCGCAAGAAATCGAAAAAGCAAAAGCCAGTAAGGCGAACAGTTTAACACCAGTGCACTGCGTATCCGACAACGAACACAAGAGAGGCTACGCAAATGGATGCCATAGCACCGCCAAAGGAACAGCGCGCCAAATTTGAATATGAGCCTCCAGCCTACGATCAGAAGGTAATCCGGCGTGCCTGGCGCAAGAAAAACGGTTTCGAACGCATCAAAACACTGGAGCCAGAACACCGCCAAGCCGTGATGAAACTAGAAAAGCACTACTACGGCGCTCAGGGCATTGATGTGCGGGTGGACGATGATATCCAGGTTGACCGATCAGATGTGCCGGAAGAGTTCGCTATCCACCGCCACGCTGGCCTGCTTGAGAACGCCAAGAAAGCCGTCGGCAGCCCCAGGGTATGGAAAGCGCTGATCTGCCAGGTAGAGAGCACGCTAACGCCGCAGGACATCGGCCACCAGTGGGGCGCCATCAAAGGTCGGCACCAGGCCAAGGGGTTCGGCGAGGCTCTGATTATCGCGGGGCTTGACACGCTCTGCATTCACTGGGGTTTGATCTCTCAACCTCCAAACCGGTAACTGTGTCAAAAATGTGCTTGCGCCTTGGAACCAAATCAGACAGTGATTCTGTTACGTGCTGTTACGTGCGCACGAAAGAATTGACCGGGCCAGCAATGCGCCCGGTTTTTTTATTGGGAAGTCGAATGAACGCCGAAGAAGCAACGCTAACGCTGATTTCATCGATGGCCAAAGAGGCTCAGATGATCATGCTGGCGCAATCCTACCTCCGCGGCGACCACCGGCTCACCTATGGAGAGCTATTGGAAGAAATCGAACATTCCAAGGCGAGACGCTACAGCCTCGGCGCCACACAGTCTGAAATCATGATCGCAGGGGCTACATGAAGATCACCGATGAAGAGCGTAAGGCCATCGAGGCGAAAATCGAGGAAATGAATGAGATATGCAGAGAGTGCAGGGAAGCCTACAAGCAGGCGGAAGCCCTAGGAACGCTCACTAATGCTGAGATCGAGATGCAAAATATTCTTGAGGCCCTTCACGATGAAACGCTGTTCGATCTCAACCGTCAATTAAGCCCGAACTGATGGTATTCGCCGCGTCATCAGCAGTTGCGGCCACAATTCGCGTGCAACATAAGCAGACAACAGAGTAAGGACCATGGCCCGCGACCTAACCATAAAGCAAAAATCATTCGTTGCTGCTTACTTGGAAACAGGGAACGCGAGTGAAGCCTACAGGCGTGCTTATGACTGCAAGAGCATGAGCGAAAAGTCTATCGGGAACCAAGCGTACAAGTTAATGAACCACCCCGAAATCGCCCCGAAGATCGAGAAAAAGACGGAAGAGATCGTGGAAGCGGCCAAAGAGCGAGCCGAGGTAACGATTGAAAGCCTGTCAGATATGCTATTGAAGGCGTACAGCAAAGCCGACGAAACAGGACAGACAAGCTCAATGGTTGGCGCCGCAATGGGCATGGGCAAGCTACACGGCTTGATAGTGGATAAGAAAGCAGATGTTACTCCCGCAAAAGCTCCAGCAGACGTTGACTCCCGCATTTATCAGCTCGCTGGACTTGAGCAAGAAGATGGAACTGCTGAGCCTTCTGGAAGAGCGGGAGAGATGGCACCAGACGAACCAGTTAAGCCTACTGTACCCGGACACGGGACCGCTTAGACGAGAGCTTTACGAAAAGCATCTGGAGTTCTTCGCTGCCGGCAATGAACACCGCGAACGCTGCATGATGGCAGCCAATCGCGTGGGAAAAACCTGGGGCGTCGGCGGGTATGAGACAGCGTTACATCTGACCGGCCGATATCCTGATTGGTGGGAAGGGCGCCGCTTCAACGGGCCAATCGAGGCCTGGGCAGCTGGCGACACGTCAGAAACGACACGAGACATTGTGCAGTCTGCGCTTATGGGTGCGCTCGGATCGATGGGAACCGGGCTGATCCCACTGGAAGACATCATTGGAGAGCCAACCAAACGGGCCGGCGTATCAGGTGCAATGGATACGGCGAGGGTCAAGCATCAGTCGGGCGGTACATCGCTTGTCGGCTTCAAATCGTATGACCAGGGGCGAAAGAAGTTCCAGGGCACAGCAAAGCATCTGTGTTGGCTTGATGAAGAGCCACCAATGGATGTCTACACCGAGTGCCTGACACGGACGATGACGGTGAAGGGTATCACGCTCTGTACGTTTACGCCGTTGAATGGCGCAACTGACGTGTCGCTGATGTTCTTGGGTATGGAAGATTAACCATTTAAGGTTGCAACGTGCTTGGCTGGGTGTCGCCGATCCCCCGGCTAGTACCACCTAGAGGTTGAAGTTGGCCAGATTCTGCGTGACGGCGACGTGGGATGATGTCCCGCATCTGAGCAAAGAAGACAAGGACGAGCTTTGGTCTGCATACCCGCCGCATGAGCGCGACGCACGCGCCAAGGGCATACCGATGCTTGGATCTGGTGCGGTCTGGCCGATCTCTGAAGACCGCATCAAGTGCGAGCCGTTCAAGATCCCGGAGCACTGGGTGCAAATCGGCGGGGTAGACTTCGGAATTGATCACCCGTTCGCAGGAACCCGGATTGCCTGGGACCGCGACGCAGACGTGATCTACGTAACGAACTGCTACAAGCAGAGTGATGAAACACCGCCAGTGCATGTTGCAACGCTTCGATCATGGGGCCGTTGGATACCATGGGCCTGGCCACATGACGGCCTGAACCGCGAAAAGGGTTCGGGTAAACCTCTTGCCACCATCTACCGGGAACACGGCCTCAACATGCTGATGGAAATGGCCACGCATCCAGAGGGTGGCAACTCATTAGAAGCCAGCGTGATGGACATTTACGAGCGAATGAAGACCGATCGCTTCAAGGTGTTCAGCAACCTGGAGCAATGGTTTCAAGAGTTGAGACTATTCCATCGTAAAGACGGGAAGATTGTACCGCTGAAAGATGACGTGATCTCAGCCACACGCTACGCGGTGATGATGAAGCGCTTTGCAACAATAGACCCATCGTTCTACGACGATGAAGAAGACAGCTACGATAGTCGTGGCAATGACTCGACAGGATATTAATGCAAGACCTAGCAGCGCTCGACCCTGAGATGATGTCATCTGAGGGAATGACCCTTGGCGACTACATGCCAGAGCCAGAGCCGTCACCTGTTGAGCAGCAGATCCAGGCTTATGCTGAAATGCTTGAGGCTGGTGATGTCTCAGGCTGGTTCGAGGACGACATCGAAGCGCTCGGGGCAAAGGTTGTTCAGGAATACAAGCTAGACCGCAATTCACGTTCTGATTGGGAGAAGACGGCCGAACGCGCGATGAAGATGGCGCGACAGGAGAAAGAGGGCAAGTCCTGGCCCTGGCCGAACGCTTCCAACGTCAAATATCCGATGCTGACGACTGCTGCGTTGCAGTTTGCAGCCCGCGCTTATCCTGGCATCATGAACGGTCCACGGGTCGTCAAGTGCAAGGTTGCCGGCAAGGATGAGGGTGGCGAGAAGGCCGCACGTGGTGAACGTGTTTCGCAGCATATGTCATTCCAGCTCACTCAAGAGATGCCCGAGTGGGAAGAAGATCTGGACACGATGCTGCATCAGTTGCCGATTACTGGTTGCGCATTCCGCAAAGTGTATTTTGATCCACTGAGTGAGAGCGGATGTTCATCAACGCTGATCAGCGCCATGGACTTCGTTGTAAATCAGAAGGCAAAGCACCTCGAAACCGTACCGCGCATGACGCACTGCGTTACGCTCTACCCGTACGAGATTGAAGAGCGCCAGCGCTCCGGTTTCTACCGTGAAGTTGATATTGATTTGAAGGGCGAAGACGGCTCAGAAGATGACGAGGCGCCGCAAACGTTCTTGGAGCAACACCGCTACTGGGACAGCGACGGCGACGGACTGTCAGAGCCTTGGATCATCACGGTCCATGAAAACAGCGAAACTATCGTGCGGATGGTCCCGAACTTCGATCTGGACAAGATCAAAGCTGGCCCGGACAAGATCATATCGATCCCGCGCAAGAAATACTTCGTCAAGATTCCGTTCATTCCGGATCCAAACGGCGGGTTCTATGACATCGGCTTCGGAAAGCTTCTCGAAAGCCTGTCAGACATCGTAGACACAACCATCAATCAGATGATGGACGCTGGCACTCTGCAGAACGCAGGCGGTGGGTTGATCGGATCGGGCCTCAAGCTTGGCAAGTCCAAGATTAAGCGCCGACCTGGTGAGTACACGACGGTTGAGGCGACAGGATCGGACATTCGCCAGGCTGTTTATGATTTTCAAAGTCCGGGGCCAGCTCCGGTACTCCTAGAATTGCTTGGGCTGATGATTGAAAGCGGTAAGGATATCGCCGCAATCAAGGACGTTCTGACTGGAGACAGCGGCGAAAGGGCGATGACTGCCACGACCACGATGGCCTTGATTGAGCAGGGCCTCAAGGTGTTCAGCGCGATATTTAAGCGGATCTATCGGGCGCTCACTCAAGAGTTCAAGTTGGTTTATGCCTGCAACGCTCAGTACCTCGATCAAGAGAAGTATTTCACGTTCCTCGATGAAGAGGTTCAAACCGGCCGGCAGGACTATGCGGATGATTTGAACGTCTTGCCGCAAGCCGATCCAAACGTGATCACGGATATGCAACGGATGATCCGCGCTCAGTTCCTGCTTGAGCAGGTCGAGAAGGGCAACCCGCATATCAACCCGCTGGAAGCAACACGTCGCTCGCTGGAAGCTGCGAACATCGAAAACTTGGAGAAGGTTCTGATTGAAGAGCCGCAGCAAGGTCCAAGCGAAGACGAAAAAGAAGCGATGGGCATCGAACTCGATAACAAGGCAGCGGACACCAAGAAGAAACTAGCCGAAGCTGAGAAGATCGAAGTTGAAGCAGCTGTTACGGCGATGCAGCCCATCACTGAGACGGTAGACGGCAAACCAGATGCAGAGCAGCAGGCACCGCAACAGATGCCGCCTATGCAGCCTGAAATGATGCCGGAACCAGAACTGCCGATGGGCATGCCACCCGAACAAATGGGAATGGCTGAACTCCCACCAGAAATGATGGACCCTGAAATGCTGGCGCAGCTCGAAGCTGAAGAGCAGATGATGCAGCAGCAAGGGCCGATCGCATGAAAATAACTCAACAAGACCTCGAAGAGTGGAAAGAAACCGAAGTCGGGGAACTGTTTTTTAAGATGCTGGCCGCAGCGGCAGAGAAAGCCAAAGCGCATTGGGTTCAGCAGTCTTGGAATAGTGGCGTTTGTAATCCCGCAGAACTGGCTCAGCTAAAGGCCAGAGCGGAAGCGTTTGAGCAAATGAAGGCAGTCACAGCAACAGACATCGAGGAAGAGTTAGATGATCAACGTGAGCGGCGTTACGCCAACACAGTATCAGGTTCTGGTGAAGCCGGTTGAGGTCGAAGAAAAGACCGCAGGCGGAATCTATATCCCAGACCAGACCAGAGAAAAAGATGAGCACGCAGCCGATGAAGGCAAGCTGATCGCAATGTCTCAGGCGGCATTTACCTATGACCCGGCCATCGAATCCCATGCGCCAGATCTTGGTGCGCACGTTGTTTTCGCGCGGTTCGCCGGTAAGCGCATTAAGGGCGCAGATGGTGTGGAATATCGCCTGATGAATGACAAAGACATTATTGCAGTGAGGGCCTGATCATGCAGGAACTCCAGCAAGAATACGACGAGCCGGAGCACGTTGAAGAAGCCTCAGTTGATGAGGCGCCACAACACGAAACTCCGAACGAAGGCACTGAGGTTGGCGGCGAAGAGCGGCCAGAGACGAATGACTCAGAAGCCCGCGCGCGTGCTCAAGGTTGGCGCCCGAAAGAAGAATATCGCGGAGACCCTGACCGATGGGTTGATGCAGATGAGTTCAACCGGCGCGGCGAAGAAGAGCTTCCAATCCTTCGAGAGCGCAACAAGCGGTTAGCTGAGCAGGTCACGGAATCGACCCGACGCGAACAAGCGCGGGACGCTGAGTTAGCTCAAATGCGGCGTATGAATGAAATCGCTCTGATCCGTCAACGTGAGCAATTAGCCGGCCAGTTTCACGCAGCGAAACGACAGGCGGTTGAGCTCGGCGACACGGATCAGTTCGACCAGATTGCACAGCAAGAATATCAGGCGCTTGGGCAGTTCGACAACGAAGTTAGGGAAGTTGTCCAGCAGCCACAACCCCAAGCGCCACAGCAAAGTGTCTATGAGCAGCCAGAGACGCAACAGTTCGTAGAGCGCAACCCGTGGTTTGAGACCAACCGGGAAATGCACACAATGGCTGTGAGCGTCTCTCAGGCGATTGGTAACGCAAACCCAAACTTAACGCTTGGCGAGGTTCTGAAGCAGACCGAAGCGCGGGTCAGAACCGCCTACCCGGAGAAATTCGGAACACCTTCTGCGACGAACCACAGGCCGTCGGCGCCGGCTGTCGAAGGTTCAGGTGCCGGTCGTGGCGCAGCAACCCGCCAGAGTGGGCGTGGCGCAGCAAGCCTGCCGCCTGAAGCACGTAAGCAGGCAAAAGCTTTCGTCGAAGAGGGGCTTTACAAGTCTGTTGACGAATACGCCAAAGACTATTTTGAAAACGAATGAGCGAGATCATGGAAACAGAGATGCTTGACGCCCCGACTGAGAAACCAAAGCGGGGCCGTCCGTCTCGCAAAGACACCGAGATTCGCACGCGTCGTCGCCGCGATGATCAATCCATTGGACGGCATGACCCGCTGGCGCTCGATGGCACAAAAGATCCTGACTACGAATATCGCTGGGTTAACGACGATCCTGGCAGAATGCATCGTCTCACTCAAGAAGATGATTGGGACCGCGTAACAGTAGATGACATGGGCGCCGAAAATGCCAAAGACATGGGCAATGGCGCTGGTATTGAACGGGTAGTTGATCGCGGAGGAAAGCGCGCAATTCTCGTTCGCAAACGCAAGGAATGGTACGAACACGACAAGGCAAAAGCTCAAGAAAATATTGACGCGATGGAGCAGCAGATAAAGCACGCCGCGCACGGAGCTGAAGGCCTTTCACCTGGCGAGGGCTATGTCCCTCAAGGCGCGATCTCAATAGGTCGACGCGACTAAACACCAACGAAACGGAATTAGAACATGGCTAATAACGACGTGGCGAAAGGCCTTTGGCCTGTTCGTCATCGCAGCGGTGCGCCTTACAACGGCGGAGCAACGCGGTACTATGTGCCTGCTGGCGACAGCACGGCGCTTTATCTTGGTGATCCCGTCAACACCGCAGGCGGTGCGGATGCTGCTGGCGTGCAGACAGTAACCAAGGCAACGGCTGGATCAGGTGGTTACATGCTTGGGCCTGTTGTTTCGGTTGAGCCGATCACGCGGGATTCAACGCCCTACCGCGAAGCATCAACGGCTCGGTATGTGTGGGTTGCGGATGATCCTGACCTTGTGTTTGAGATCCAATCCGATGGCACTGGTGGCGATCTGGCTGCTGCTGATATTGGTCTAAACGCTGATTGGGTTGCTGGTACTGGCGACGCCACCTACGGCCGCTCAGGTGCTGAGTTGGACACATCCACCGCGGCAACCACAAACACACTGCAGCTTCGCATCCTCGGCATTGTGCAACGTCCTGACAACGAGTTCGCGACGAACACCAAAGCCGAAGTTGCAATCAATCTTCACACTCATCGCAATCTAACTGGCGTCTAAGGGGGTCTGACACATGGCAGGCGTAATCACGACTGGCAACCATCCCAAGGCGCTATGGCCTGGGATGAACAAGTTTTGGGGCAAGTCTTACAACGAGCACCCAAAGGAATGGTCTGAAATTTTTGACGAGGAGAAATCGTCGAAGAACTACGAGGAAGACGCTGAGATTACTGGCTTCGGTTTGGCTCCGGTCAAACAGCAGGCCGGCGCGGTGTCTTACGACTCGGAAAGCCAAGGACCAACAAAGCGCTATACGCACGTCGTTTATGGCCTCGGCTATATCGTCTCGCGTGAAGAGCTTGAAGACAATCTTTATGAGAGCGTTTCACGCAAGCGCATTAAGTCACTGGCGTTCTCTATGCGTCAGACTGAAGAAGTTGTCGCGGCGAACGTTCTAAATCGCGCGTTCAACGCGTCGTATGCGGGCGGCGATGGTGTCGAGCTTGGTTCAGCTGCTCATCCAACTCTCGATGGCACTCAATCCAACAAGATGGCAACGGCTGCTGACTTGTCAGAAGCCGCGCTCGAAAGCCTCTGCATTCAGATCATGCAGGCGAAGAACTCTCGCGGTCTGCGTATTGCGTTGATGCCGAAGAAAGTTATCGTGCCGCCTGATCTGAAGTTTGAAGCGGAGCGCATTCTGCGCTCGGAACTGCAAACCGGCACGGCCAACAACGATATCAACGCGTTGAGGTCTCAAGGGATGTTCCCAGACGGCACTTGTATCAATCACTATCTGACCGATGCGGATGCGTTTTTTATCAAGACAAACGCGCCGGACTCCATGCGCCGGTTTACGCGGCGTGCGACCGACTTTACCAAAGACAATGATTTCGACACGGATAACGCCAAGGCGAAATCAACAATGCGGTTCTCGGTCGGTTGGACGGATTGGCGGGGCATGTATATGAGCCCAGGTGCAGCGTAATGGCTGGCCCTACAAGGTTTGCTCGGGGCGTTGGCGTTGGTGATGGAGGTACTGTCACCAACGCCAGCGCGGTTCATGTCCTGCGAGCAACATTTGATCCAACGTCAGCAAGTCAGGTATTGCTCGGGACACTTCCGGTCAATGCCCGCGTGATTGATGTTGTGGCGAATGGCGGGGCAACGGGCGGCTCAAGTCCAACCGTAGATATCGGCACGACTGGAGATGACGACGGATTCGCGAATGAGCTGGATTGTGACGCTGCGATCAGTTCGGCGGTGGCCGCTGGGACAACCGGCGCACTGATCGGCGATCTGCTCACAACCGCAACTGCGGTTTATGGCAAGGCCGGTGCATCGGCTGCAACGGGTGGAGCCACGATCGTGTTCGTGCATTTCACGACTGAATAAGAAAGTCGAGGTTGAGCATGGCCACTTCTGGCGTCATCACGTTTTCCAAAAATGCGGGTGATACTGTGAAATTTGCGCTCAAGCTTATTGGCGCGCTCAATTCACACGACACGACCGTGAATGCGGAAGACATGGCGGATGGTTTGACCATGCTCAACCTCATGCTTAAGGAGTGGCAGACGACCGGCCCAAACCTTTGGCGTGCAGAACGTGGCAGTGTTACTCTTGTGAGCGACACTGCCACCTATACGCTCGATCCGCGCCCGGTGAAGGTGTACTCAGTGCGGTATCGCGATGCGAACAGCCGCGATCTGCCAATGGAAGAAATGACGGGCGAAGAATACGACGAACAGCCCCTCAAATCGAGCAACGGTACACCAACTGCTTATTGGCTCGACAAGGGCACGACATCAACGACAATCACGACATGGCCGGTGCTCAATACTGCCACAACAGAAACGCTGCAGGTCACATACCAGCGCGTTGTTGAGGACGTGACGGCGAGCACCGATGACATCGACGTGCCGCAAGAGGCACTACCGGTGGTGACGTATAACCTGGCCGCTCGGCTGGCTGATATGGACGGCGACAGCGATCCATCAGTGCAGCGGGTGATTGCTCGTGCTGAAGCTATGAAAAGGCAATACGACAGCTTCGACAGAGAGCAGTATGTAAGGTTCGAACCAGGATACTACGGCGTTGGCTGATCCCGCCTATGTTGCTGGCGACCACTGGGTTCTGTGCGACGAATGCGGGTTTAAAACGCGCGCGTCACAAACACGGATGCGGTGGGACAACCTGAGAGTCTGCCTTGATGATTGGGAACCGCGCCACCCGCAGGACTTTGTACGCGGCAAGAAAGACGAGCAACGTGTTCCGAACGCGCGTCCAGAACCAACCGATGTGTTCCTGGAACTCAACCAGGTTACAGAAGACAATCTAACCGGTGCGCCGGTTGATCGTATTTTGACGCCAGCGGCTGCTGCTGTGTCCTACATCGGCCATGCACCGGTTCTGCCAATCTTCGTCGCGTCAGCATCGGTCACATATTCAAGCGCGGCGCCAACGCTTGTCGTGGATGATTTGCTTAGGCCTGCTGCGGCAAGCATTACCTACACCGGCCACGCGCCAAATGTGGCCGCTGGTGCAACGGTCAAGCCGGCAGCGGCAAATGTCACGTACAGCGGGCAAGCACCACAAGTATACGCAGACATTATCCTAAGACCGGCAGCCGCTGCCGTGACTTACGCAGGTGCTGTGCCATCGGTTGTTGTTGATGACATCATCAAGCCTGATGCAGCAAGCGTGACGTACAGCAGCACAGCACCAAGTGTAATTGTTGATCGCGTTCTTGCGCCGGCATCGGCCAGCGTCACCTATGCAGGCCAAGCGCCGACACTGCTCATCAGCATCACGGCGCAACCTGCAAGTGCAAGCATTACCTACGCAGGCCAGACACCGACCGTTCTCAACGGCGATATCATGGTCGATGGAACGCCGGATCAGTATGTGGACGAGTCCGGCAACGTTTACGGCATCGTTTAAGGAAAGAAGAACATGGCAGCAGATGCTTGGAAGATCTATAACAAGACCAAGGAATACATCGGCGACGGGACGATCGACCTTGACGCGGGGACTGGGTACTTCTCGGTCTTCCTGGCAACGTCGAGCTACACGCCAGCAATCACGCATGAGGCTTATTCGAGTGTGTCAGGCGCAGAAGTCGCCAACGGCAACGGTTACACGACAGGCGGTGATATACTTTCAACGCCAACTTGGACCGAAAGCAGTGGAACGGTCACGTTTGACAGTGATGACCCAAGCTGGACGGCATCGGGCGGATCAATCACGGCACGCTATGCTGTGCTGGTTCACATTGCAGCCGGGTCCAGTGTTCCGCAGGCCGCTGACAAGATTATGGCGTACTGCCTACTCGATAACTCGCCGGCAGACGTGACCGCTGTTGATGGTGCCGACTTCACAATTCAGCTTGCTGCTGGTGGATATTTCCAAGTTAGCGGCGGTGGCAGTTAATGGCTGACGTTCGCTGGAAAGATAAATCA
>Ga0208543_1000042_pt1 | contig 40205 bp, 40 predicted proteins | sample DEB08_DNA_14_FD_185497 | JGI IMG/M metagenome (GOLD analysis project Ga0208543, IMG submission 185497) | Aqueous microbial communities from the Delaware River and Bay under freshwater to marine salinity gradient to study organic matter... | ecosystem: Environmental > Aquatic > Marine > Coastal ...
TAATGGCCCGTGAGGGGCTGTAGCTCAGCCGGATAGAGCGACGGTTTCCTAAACCGTAGGTCGTGGGTTCGAGTCCCGCCAGCCCCGTTGTTTAAGACTCCATTTGCCGCAAAGCTTTTTAAGGAAGCCAAGGGCCAGAAAAGAGGCTCCTGCCAGCCGTCACTGTTGGGGGCGATCCCACCGGCGTGAAGCCTGCTTCAGCGCCCCGTTGTGCGGCGGATGTCCTTGAGCAGCAGCAACAAGTGCAGGGGATCAGTGGGTGATTGCTCGAACTCAGAGATTCAGATGTTCATAGAAGCCTCGGGCTTGCCCTGATTCGGCATGCACCAACAAGCCGCGGCAGCCGATGGCGTCACTGAGGCTCGTGGCCCTTGAGATCACATCCAGCAGCAGAGCTGCACCGAGGCCCTGGCCCACCTCTGGTTTCTCACCCTCCACCCCTATGAAGACGGCAACGGCCGCCTAGCCCGTGCCACTACTGATCGGCTTCTGGCACAGGACTGCAGAGCCAATGTTCAGCAGGGGTTGTCTGTCCGCGCCCTCGGCATCTCTGCTCAGATCTCGCGCGAGCGCGAGGGTTACTACACGGTGCTGGAGCGCTGCCAGTCACGGGCTGGCTGAGCTGGTTCCTTAAGCAGCTCACGGCAGAGGCGGTCACCAATGGCGCCGTGATTGAAGCGGTGCGGCGCAAGGCGGCTTTCTGGTGGAGCCACCATCACAGCGGCTTCAACGACCGGCAACAGAAACTGCTTAATCGGCTGCTGGATGCCGAACCGGAGGGCTTCACGGGCGGCATGACCCTGCGCAAGGCCATCAGCCTCACCAAAGTGAGCCGCGCTACGGCCTGGCGTGATCTGAGCGAACTCGTGGAACAGCAGGCGATCGAGCCGATCGGGGAGGGCCGCAGCCGCGCCTATCGGATCCATTGGCCAAGCGCTTCAGAATCCCTTGCGCTCTAATGCGTCTGTGAGGCGAGTGATGGCGGAAGCCAGTTGAGCTTGGGGATCAGGCTTCGCTTCTTCAATGACCTCTTGCTTGCGATTGGAGGCCTCAATTGATTTCACAATCAAGAATCACACAATGGAAATCACGAGAAAGTTGATGATCGCCACAATCACCGCGCCTGCAGGCCAGGCATTGATCGAGTCCACATTGGCTGCCTTGAGCGCCGGTTCAAGCGCATTGGTCATGACCAGGGTGACGACAGACCCAACGACCTAGCCAAATGCGCCTGCAATCACAACCGCAATGGCGAGATCCACCACGTTGCCTTTGCTGATAAAAGCTTTGAAGTCTGAGATCAAACCCGATTTACGTGTCATGAATGCGTGAAGTGAATTCCTATTGATTAGTCATTCAGGGTGAGTTTTTCCGCTTATTGATGCGAATTGATTGATTAGTTGTCTTGGGTGGGTGGGCTAGCCAGATTCCAGACCTTCGTTATTTTTGAGCGTGTGAACCGGTTCCATGACCCAGCTTCACGAACTTCGGCTGCGGCTCTTGGTTCAGCAGGAAAGCGAGCGCATTGCTGCCAGCCAGCCAAGCGACCTTGAGTTGTCTGTGGTGCAAGCGCGTTGCCTCTGCTGGCTTGCCCTCTTGGCGGAAGCCCATGAAGATCAGGCCAGTGACGCTGAGAGTCGTGGAGATACCGAGCAAGCGATGGGGTGGTTCGCCGATTCCATGCGTTTGCGGGATGCTCTGAATGTGGTGAGTTCGATCGAGATCCCTCTGCCAGGTGTTGTGGGCAGGGATGCGGATGCGTTCCGCGATCAGCTCGATGATCGGTCCGGGTTTGATCAGGATCCGCCATTGGCTGCCTGATCAGGTGTCATGATGGTTACTAACTGAGGGTCTGCTTTGCCTGAAGAGCCCTGTCAATGTCCAGACTGTCAACGCTTCTATCGAGAGCACGACCGTCTGATCAGAGAGTCGCCAACCTTGCGTCAGCAGCAGGAGCTGAGTTGGGCGGCGCTCCAAGCCTTCAGAACCCTCTCCGGCCGTGTGCTCGAGGATTTGCAAAAGCAACATGGCACCCCGGGCGCTGATGCTCAAACCCATGCCACTCCGATGGGTGGTGGAGAAGAGCCTGCTGATGCCATCCATCAAGCAATGGCTGATTTGGAAAATATCAATGCGCACCTGTTTTCCATCGAAGCGTTGATGGAGCGCATCTTTGATGTGCGTGTGCCTGACGATATTGAACAGAAGTTCAGAGAGCTGGCTGGTGAACTCGCCCCAGACCCCCTCAATGCTGATCGCCTGCGTTTGAATCGCCTGCTGCACCAAACCCCTGATCTCCCCGATCGCAGTTGATCGAACTGGGATTGTTCAGCATTAATTGAAGGGTGAGAGACGTCTCGTCTGCACAACATTGAAAACCCCTCGAAATGTTCTCGAGGGGTTTTCAATGTTGGTATTAAGCGAAAACATTTATGGCGTGGAGACGACTACTCAGGCACGTCGCAGGTGATCTCAACCGGCATGGCTTCCACCTTCCAGATGTCGCGGCAGTAGTCACGGATCGAACGATCCGAGGAGAAGAAACCGCTTCTGGCGCTGTTCAACACAGACATCCTGTTCCAGTGATGACGATCAGTCCAGGCCAGGCTCACCGCATCCTGCGCGCGCAGGTAGTCGGCGAAATCAGCCATCACGAAGAAGGGATCATTCCCCGTGAGGTTGTCGATCAGAGGACGGAACAACTCACCATCGCCATTGCTGAAGTGACCCATTTCCACCAAGCGGATGGCTTCAGCGAGCTCCGGAACTGACTCCACCACCTCCCAAGGTCTGTATCCGCCTTGCTTGAGAGCCGCAATCTCTTCCACGGTTTTGCCGAAGAGGAAGAAGTTTTCTGCACCCACGTGCTCACGGATTTCCACGTTGGCGCCATCAAGGGTGCCAATCGTGAGCGCTCCATTCATGGCGAATTTCATGTTGCCGGTTCCGGAGGCTTCCTTGCCAGCCGTCGAGATCTGTTCGGAAAGATCCGAGGCTGGATACACCTGTTCGCCGAGCTTCACGTTGTAATCCGCCAGGAACACCACCCGCAGACGTCCGTCCATGTCGGGATCAGCGTTGATCGTTTCGGCGATGCCGTTGATGAAGCGGATGATCAGCTTGGCCATGTAGTAGCCAGGTGCCGCCTTGCCACCAAAGATCACCGTGCGAGGCGCCATGCCATCGGCTTGGCCGTTTTTGATCCTGAGGTACTGGGTAATCACCTGAAGAGCATTGAGGTGCTGGCGTTTGTATTCATGAATCCGCTTCACCTGTACGTCAAACAGGCTTGAGGGATCCACCAACACACCGGTGTTGCGGTGGATGTAAGTGGACAGCTTGCGCTTTACGGAGAGCTTGGTGTCTTCCCAATGATTCAGGAAGCCCGTGTCGTTCTGGCGATCCTCAAGCTTGCGCAGGATCTCCATGTTGGTGACCCAATCGGGGCCCACATGCTCATCAAGCAGGGTGGAGAGTCCTGGATTGGACAGGGCCACCCAACGCCTTGGGGTGACGCCGTTGGTCACATTGGTGAATTTTTCGGGCCAGAGCTCGGCGAATTCCGGCATCAGCTGCTCGCGCACCAAATCGGAATGGAGAGCCGCGACGCCATTCACATGATGGGCGCCAATGGTGGCGAGGTGGGCCATGCGGATGGACTTCCCACCCTCTTCATCAATGATCGAGAGCTTGCGTTGAATCGCTTCGTTGCCGGGATAGCGCAAGCGCACCTGCTGAAGGAAGCGGCGGTTGATTTCGTAAATCAGCTCTAGATGCCTTGGGAGCAGGCTTCCAAACAGGTTGAGATCCCATTTCTCGAGTGCCTCAGGTAGCAGGGTGTGGTTGGTGTAGGCCACGGAACGGCGGGTGATGTCCCAAGCCTTGTCCCATTCCATATGGCGATCATCGATCAGCAGACGCATCAGTTCCGCAACTGCGATCGCGGGATGGGTGTCGTTGAGCTGAACGGTCCAGTACTCAGGGAAGTCGTCAACGGACAGCCCGCGGTTGTCGAGGCTGCGCAACATGTCTTGCAGTGAGCAGCTCACAAAGAAGTGCTGCTGCTTTAGGCGCAGGCGCCGGCCTTCATCGGTGCCGTCGTTGGGATACAAGACTTTGGAGAGGGTTTCGCTGCCCACTTTTTCTTCCACAGCGCCGTAGTAATCACCGATGTTGAAGGCGTAGAAGTCGAAGCTTTCCGTGGCATCAGCGCGCCACAGGCGCAGACGGTCGCAGGTGTTCACGCGGTAGCCGAGCACCGGCACGTCGTGGGGAACACCAATGGCGTGATCCGAGGGGATCCAGCGCGAGCGATAGATGCCTTTGTCGTCGAGATAGCTCTCCGTGCGGCCGCCAAAACCCACAAAGCAGGCCTGATCAGGCTGGGGCAGTTCCCAGGGCCAGCCGCCCTTGAGCCACTTATCGGTGACCTCCACCTGCCAGCCATCGCGGATCAGTTGATCAAAAATTCCAAATTCGTAGCGGATGCCATAGCCCGTGGCAGGAATCTGCAAACTTGCCAGTGATTCCATGTAGCAAGCGGCTAAGCGACCCAGACCGCCATTGCCGAGGCCAGGCTCCTCCTCTACCTCGATGATCTGCTGCAGGGATTCAATCCCGAAGCGCTTCACGGCCTCTTCCGCTTCGTTCTGGATTCCCAGATTGAGCAGATTATTGGCCAGTTGCGGTCCAATCAGGAACTCCGCAGACAAATAGGCCACTGTTTTTTGTGGTCGAGCCCGAATCGCCTCCAAGCTGGCCAGATAACGGGTCATCAGCCGATCGCGCACGGCATAGCTGAGGGCCATGTAGAGGTCATGGCGGCTGGCGGATGGAGCCAGCTTGCCCAGCGTGAAGAACAGATGCTCTGTCATGCCGTCAAACACGGCATCAGCATCCAATCCCGCCCGTTCTGGGTCGGCATAGCAACCAGGAGTTGGAAGGCGAAGATCGAGGGGTTCGGAGCTGCTCATGGAGACAAAAATATTGTGATTGCTTTTTGTTTTGCGTTAATTGTGGTGGGAATGAACCAAGAAAGCTTGAAACGGTCGCCGAACTGTGACCGAGGAGGCTGTTTTGTTGCCATCGGCTAGCAGGCCATCGCAATGCACGGTCAGAGATCCCTTTTGCCCTTAAGGTCCCGCTGAGAAAACATGCCGATTCCGATGCTCGCTGCTGCGATGCCGCCCCTTCTCACGCCGTTACTGGCTGAACTGTCTGCCCACGATCTCGAGATGGCTGGCACCTTGATTGGGGTTGGCCGATTCATGCTGATTTTCGTGGCAGCGCGAGCGTTGGCCGAAGTTCTGGTGCGCCTCCAGCTGCCCACGATTTTGGGAGAGCTCCTTGCTGGTGTCTTGATCGGAGCATCTGGTCTGCATCTCTTGGTGCCGCCAGAAACCCAAGTGGAATTGAGCAATGGTTTGGTGACCTTCCTCAGTTCCTTGGGCAATGTGCCGCCTGAATCGGTCACAGAGCTCTACAACGAAAGTTTCCCCGCCTTGGAGTCTGTGGCTCAGCTGGGCCTGTTTGCTCTTTTATTTCTTACCGGATTGGAGAGTGAGCTCGATGAGCTGATCGCGGTTGGCACGCAGGCCTTCACCGTGGCAGTAGCAGGTGTGGTGTTGCCGTTTGCCCTGGGCACATGGGGGCTGATGGCTTTATTCCATGTGGGAGCGATCCCCGCGATTTTTGCGGGCGCCTCGATGACCGCCACCAGCATTGGCATTACCGCCAGCGTGTTCGGAGAACTTGGATATTTGAAAACCCGAGAGGGTCAGATCGTGATCGGTGCGGCGGTTCTCGATGACATCCTCGGCATCGTGATCTTGGCTGTGGTGGTGGCCTTGGCCTCCGGCGGCAGTCTGGAAATTGGTCCGATACTCAAGCTTGTCGCGGCCGCGGCCGTGTTCGTTGTGGCCGCGATCGGTTTGAGCCGCACAGCTGCTCCAGCGTTCGACTGGCTGATCGACAAACTCAAGGCACCGGGTGAGGTGCTGGTGGCTTCCTTCGTGATCCTGGCGCTGAGCTGCTTCACCGCCACAGCGATTGGATTGGAGGCGGCCCTTGGCGCCTTCGCGGCTGGTTTGATTCTCAGTAGTTCAAAGCACAATCACGCCATCCAGCAGGCCGTCCTGCCGATCGTGACCCTGTTTGCCACGATCTTCTTTGTGCTCGTGGGTGCCGGCATGGATCTCTCGGTGATCAATCCTTCCGATCCCGCCAGCCGCACCGCCTTGATCATTGCCGCCTTCTTGTTTGTGGTTGCCGTGATCGGCAAGATTGCCGCTGGTTGGGCCTTTGTGAGCAAGCAACCCACCCGACGCCTCGTGGTGGGACTTGGAATGATGCCCCGCGGAGAAGTGGGCTTGATTTTCCTGGGCCTTGGCACCAGCGCCAAGCTTCTGTCGCCGTCGCTTGAGGCGGCGATTCTGTTGATGGTGATCGGCACCACCTTCCTGGCACCGGTGCTGCTCCGGTTGGTGATTGGTGGGGATAAGCCCGATGACGACGACAAGGTCGATGGTGAGGTCGCGGCTGATCCCGTTGGTTTGACCTAGTCCCCTTGCCCGCGGGCAACCACGAGGAACAAACTCCAGCCAATGGTGATCAAGGCCAGGCTGGAGGCCCAGCCAGGTCCAAGCGCCCAGGCCAAGATGAGTTGGGTGATCACACCCACAGCTAGGGCGAGCAGCAGACTGCTGATCACCAGGGCGGCCTGACGCCAGGCCCCACTCAGGGGCCCGTCCTCCAGGCTTTCCTCCAGCCGTTGCAGTGGTCCACTGAGCGGCAGGTAGAGGGCAAGTGCCCAAAACAGGCCTCCGCTGAGGGTGCTGCTTTGCAGCAGGGGCCCCATCTCGTATGTGTCCATTGGTGGCAAGTGCCCGGCGCTGCGGAGGCATGAACAGGATGCCTAGCATCGCCGATCAACGGAAAGAGAGTGGTGGGCGAGACCTGGTGGCAGTTTGAGAATCATGCAGTGCATGGTCTTTGCCAGATGCCTGAGCAGCCCGAGGCGGCGGCCCAGGCTAAAAAGCGACCCGCCGTGTTGTTGGTGCACGGCTTTGGGGCCTCCACCGACCATTGGCGCCACAACATCCCCGTGTTGGCAGACCACTACGAAGTGCATGCCCTCGATCTCCTTGGCTTCGGCCGCAGCGCCAAACCAGCTGGGCTTACCTACGGCGGTGCGCTTTGGCGAGACCAGTTGGTGGCCTACGTCCAGGAGCGGATCGGACGTCCCACCGTGATCGCTGGCAATTCGCTTGGGGGGTTTGCTGCCTTAGCTGCTGGTGCTGCTTTGAAGGACCAGTCAGCGGGGGTGGTGCTCCTAAATGCGGCGGGTCCTTTTAGTGATGAGCAGCGTTCGTCACCCGGGGGCTGGGGCGCGATCGCCCGTCGCACGATTGCTTCGGCCCTGCTGAAAAGCCCAGTGCTGCAACGGGTGTTGTTTGAAAATTTGCGCCGGCCAGCCACGATTCGCCGCACCTTGAATCAGGTGTACGTCGACCGCACCAATGTGGACGAGGCCCTCGTGGAATCCATTCGCCTTCCGTCGCTGGATCCCGGAGCGTTTGGCGTGTTTCGCACCGTGTTCGACATCCCCAGTGGCCAACCCCTGGATGAATTGTTTGATCAGCTTCAATCGCCATTGTTTTTGCTCTGGGGAATCCGTGATCCCTGGATCAATGCCGCAGGACGTCGCGCCAGCTTTCAACGCCATGCTCCAGAGAACACCCATGAAGTGGTGTTGGAGGCCGGTCACTGCCCCCATGACGAGGTTCCTGATCAGGTGAACAAGGCTCTGCTCGATTGGCTTGGTTCCCTTGCGATCGATGGCTGCGCGGATGGCTGAACTGTGGTCACACTGAAGAGGCTCTGGGTTTCATGGCCATGACCCTTCGTCAACTGTCGACGCCGTATCCCCATTGGGAATATGTGCATCCCCAAAGTGGTGATCGCCTACGGGTTGTGCCCGAACGCGGCGGCATCGTCACGGAATGGCTCTGCAATGGGCGGGAGATTCTCTATTTCGACCAGCTGCGCTACGCCGACCCGGCGCAGAGCATCCGGGGGGGAATTCCCGTGTTGTTTCCCATCTGCGGCAACCTTCCCGGCGACCGGCTTCCCTTGAAAAGTGGGGAAGCCACCCTCAAGCAGCATGGGTTTGCTCGTGGCTTGCCTTGGCAGCTGGAGCTGCTGGACGACCAGAGCGGCGTGCGTTTGCGTTTGACCGATACCGACGAGACCCTTGCGCACTATCCGTTCCGCTTTCGGCTGGAGATGGCGGTTCGTCCGGTGAGTGGTGCGTTGGAGATCGCCACCACGATTGCGAATCTCAATGAGGGAGGCGAGTTGATGCCGTTCAGTTTTGGTCTCCACCCCTATTTCAATGTGATGGACCTCAGTCGCACGAGCATCGAGGGCTTGGCACCCCAGTGCCTGAACCACCTCGTGATGGCAGAGGCTGAAACCGGAGATCAATTGAGCCGACTGCCAGAGGGAGTGGACTTTCTCACCCGCCCGGCTGGACCGGTCACCCTGGTGGATGAGGCTGCGGGGACGCGTTTGCAGCTTCAGCATCAAGCGCCGATGGATCTCACGGTGGTCTGGACCGAGCCTCCGCGTCCGATGGTGTGCCTCGAGCCCTGGACGGGACCGCGCCAGTCCCTGATTAGTGGGGACGGCAAGCTCGAGCTCGCTGCGGGCGAAAGTATGCAACTTAGTTGCCGCTATGCGCTGGGTTGAGAGGCGTTGCGACCCCAGGTAACCGTCCTCTCGAGAGCTGTTGTTTGGGGTCAAACTGACGCTTCATGGCTTCAATCAGGGGTCGGGACGGGGCATCCAGCCAGGCGGGTAGAGCCCCGGGCTGGGTTCCCGGTTGGATCAGCACGCTGAGCTGCCCCCCTAACGCCATCACCCTTCGCCTCAGCGCTTCGATTTGGTAGTCCGGTGTGGGAAGACCGCTGGTCTGCCAGCCCTCACCGCTGCCGGCTCCAGCGGCCAGCCTCCAATGCCAGCCCGAGAGCGCCGTGCATTCCTGCGAGCTGAGCAACTGCTGGAGCTGGGCAGGGGGGAGACAGAGGCGCAGCAGCCAGGGCGGATCTGCGCTTGGGCCAGATTCTTCGGGGATCGGGTGGTCCCACGGCTGTCGCTCTGCGCTTACCCCCTGCTGGGCAGCGAGCGTCTCGAGCCGGTTGAGCTGGTCGACGACCGCAGCATCACTGATGCTGGCCACGCCAAGCAGGATCCCTGGCCCCTGGTCCGGGCGGAGCTCCCAATCAATCCACTCGGGCGTGAAGCTGCTGCCCACCACCTCGGCTCTGAATGCTTCGAGCTGGCTGAGCTCACCCTCCAGAACAAGCTGCCCGCGCGGTTCACGCAGCGGTTGCACGCGCAACGTGACCCCGGAGATCAAGGCGAGGCTGCCCCAGCTGCCGCAGAGCAGGCGCATCAGGTCATAGCCGGCCACGTTTTTCACCACCCTGCCGCCGGCCCGGGCGCTCACCCCATCGCTGCGGATCAAGCTGATACCAATGATCTGGTCGCGCACGCCGAGGTGACGTTGGCGCAGGCCTCCGGACAGCCCCCGAGCCACCAGCCCGCCGATCGTGCCCGCCGATGAAGGCGAGGCCATGCTGCTGCCCCAGGGCCAGTTCAGCGGAAGCCATTGCTGATGGCCTTCCAGGGCTTTTTGCAGGTCGGCCAAGGGCATGCCCGCCTCCACGGTGATCGTGAGGTCATCCACGGCATGGTCAATGATTCCGGACAGCTGGCGCATGCTCAGCACCGGCCCCGCATCAGCGGCAAGAGGAGGGCCCCAGTGCAGACGGCTGCCTAAGCCAGAGGGAACCCAGGGCGTCCCATCGGCATGCATGGCGGCGATGAGTTGGCCAAGCTCCTCAACAGAATTGGGTGCTAGGACCGCAGTGGAGGACAACCCTTGTTCAGGCACGTGAGCGACCAGGCCAGTTCAGTCAACCCATCGATCGTGCCATGAAGATTGTCGTAATCGACGACGATCCCACCGGTTCTCAGACGGTGCACAGCTGCCCGCTGTTGTTGCATTGGGATGAAGGGGCATTGCGTCGAGGGTTAAGGCACCCCTCGACCTTGATGTTTGTGTTGGCAAACACGCGGGCGCTCACGCCTGAGGCCGCGGCCAGCCGCAACCGCGAGATTGTGGACGCTCTGGCGCTGGCCATGGCCGCGGAAGGCATTCAGGAGCATGAGCTGCTGCTGGTGAGCCGCGGTGATTCCACCTTGCGCGGCCACGGCGTGCTCGAACCAGAGGTTCTGGCGCAGGCCTGGGAGGAGCACTTCGGAGCGGTGGATGCCACCTTGCATGTGCCCGCCTTCTTGGAAGGAGGCCGCACCACCGTGAATGGGGTGCATCGTCTGCACGGAGAGCCGGTGCACACCACAGCGTTTGCCCAGGATCGCCTGTTTGGTTATGGCACCAGTGATCTGGCGGAGTGGCTCGAGGAAAAGAGCGCTGGCCAGATCCCTGCCAACTCAGTGCTGCGAATCCCGCTGGCGTTGCTTGAAGCTGAGCGAGCGGAGGAACTCTTGGCTTGTCTTGAGGCGCTCAACGCCAATCGATCCGTTGTCGTGGATGCGACCCACCCTGAGCATCTCCTGGCGCTCGGAGTTGCCATCCGCCGGTTGCAGGGGCGCAAGCGCTTCTTGTTCCGTTCCGCTGCAAGCCTTCTCAATGGCCTGGTGGATTCAGGTCCATCGCCGTTAGGACCCCAGCCCCTTGATGCCCAGGGTCTGGTGGGCTTGCGTCGCCGTGATCTCCACGGTCAGCCACTCCCTGGCTTGGTGGTGGTGGGCTCCCATGTGGCCTTGGCGGATCAACAGTTGAAGGTGCTGCTTGCGGATCAGCGATGCCGCGGCATTGAGCTGCCGGTGGCTCGCATCGCCCGGGTGCTGGAGGGGGGATCTACTGATCTGCTCTTGCCGGATCTGGAGGCTGAATGGCGGAGTCAGCTGGAGCGAGCCCTGGATGCGGGGCTCACGCCGGTGCTGTTTTCCAGTCGTGGTGAGTTGCTGTTTGGATCAGGGGCGGCAGCGGCTGCTCGGCGGCTGCGCTTTGGGATGGAGTTGGCATCCCTGATGGCCCGTCTGTTGTCCGGCGTGGCAGCGCGGCTTGGCTACCTGATCAGCAAGGGAGGCATCACCACGGGAACCCTTTTGGTGGAGGGACTTGGCCTCGAGGCTGTTCAGCTGGAGGGTCAGCTTTTGCCAGGCTTATCACTGGTGCGATCCATGTCTTCCTCGGACCAGGGGCTTCGGGAGCAGGAACCCAGCGACCCATTGCCGGTGATCACTTTTCCGGGAAATCTTGGTGAGCCAGACACCCTCACCGAGGCTTGGCGTTGGCTCGAAGGCTTGAGGGGCGAAGGGCTTTAGTCCTTGCTTGGCGTGGCGCTGAACGGTCCCACCCCAGCGGAGCGGGCGAGCAGTTCCATGGGGTGCTCCACCTTGGGGCCGTCGTGGCTGAGGTAACGCCTCAGTTGCAGGCTGCAGCCGATGTTGGCGCTGGCCACAATCTCGGCTCCCGTGCTGCTGAGGTCGTCGGCCTTGAGTTGGCCGAGTTCAGCGGCCTCGTCTGGTTGCACCAGGTTGTAGATACCGGCACTGCCGCAACACACCCCGGCTTCCGTGGCTTCTTTGAGCTGGAGGTCGGGAATGGCACGCAGCAAGTCCCTGGGCTGGGCGGCAATCCCCTGGCCATGGATCATGTGGCAGGCATCGTGATAAGCCACCTTGTAGGGCAGGGGTGTGAGCGCTTGTCGAAACGACTCCGAAAGCCCCCGATTGGCCAAGAATTCATGCACGTCCAACACCGGAGCACTGAAGGTGTCTGCACCATCGAGCAGCTCCCCATAGGCCTTCATGGTGTGCCCGCAGCCGGAGGCGGCTACCAGCACGGCATCCAGGGCGTCCTCTTGAAAGCTCTGCACCAACGCCCTTGCCAGCTCCTGGGTTTGTTGGAGTTGGCCTTGGTGGTGGCTCACCGCCCCGCAGCAGCCTTGATTGGCTGGAATCACCACCTCGAAGCCATTGGCTTGCAGGACGGCCACGGTGGCCGCGTTCACCCTTGGATCAAAGCAGCGTTGAACGCAACCCAGCACCAAGCCCACCCGGCCGCGTTGTTTGCCATGTGCCGGATTCACCCTGGGGAACCGATCGGCAAACCCCTCGGGAGATAAAGGAGGCAGAAGTGCTTCCATCGCTTCCAGTTGCGGGCCCAGCAGCTTGAGTAGCCCTGTTCTGCGCGTGAACCGCTGGAGTCCTGTGCCCGCATAGGCGCGTAAGGGTTGCAGGAGCGCGCGTAGGCGTTTGGGGTAGGGCAGTACCAGGAGCAACAACTGGCGAAAACTGGTTTGCCAGCTGCTGCGGAATTCAGGTTGGTTGAGTTTTGGGCGGGTCGCTTCAATCAGTTGGTCGTAGCGCACGCCGGATGGACAGGCGGTGACGCAGGCGAAGCAGCCCAAGCAGCTATCGAAATGGCTGGCCACCGTGGCATCCATCTCGAGCTCTCCGGCCTCGATGGCCTTAAGGGTGTGGATGCGCCCGCGCGGGGAATCCATCTCCGTGCCCAGCACCCGATAGCTGGCGCAGGTGGGCAAACAAAAGCCGCAGTGAACGCAGGGGTCGCTTGGGTCGACAAAAGCCATAGGCCGATTCTGGCTTGAATCGGCCTGTTGGTGCTCAAAAGCGCTCCGTTTAAAAACGCTTGATGATGGCGTCAGCAAAACCACTACAGCTCACGGGATCCACTTTGGGTTCCATCAATCGGGCGAGGTCATAGGTGACCTGCTTGTTCTTGATGGCGGCGCTGAGGCCCTTGGTGATCAGGTCGGCGGCATCTTGCCAGCCGAGGAATTCCAGCATCATCACCCCGCTCAGGATCACGGAACCGGGGTTGATTCGATCCAATCCTGCGTGTTTGGGGGCAGTGCCATGGGTGGCTTCAAAGATGGCGGCCGTTTCACCGATGTTCGCGCCTGGGGCCATGCCAAGGCCTCCCACCATCGCGGCAGCGGCATCGGAGATGTAGTCGCCGTTGAGGTTGAGGGTGGCCAGGATCGAATATTCCTGAGGGCGGGTTTGGATCTGCTGGAAAATGCTGTCGGCGATGCGGTCATCCACCAGCACCATGCTTTTCCACTTGCCGTAGCCGTGGCTTTCGCCAATCGTTGCGAGCACCTCTCGCACTTCCGAATCGATCGCCTCTTTTTTCTCGGGCGTCAGGCTGTCGTAGCCGGGCTCAATCATGCGCGCATTGTCCTGGGCGCTGAGGGAGTGATCCCGGTCGAGATTGTCGAGAATCCAACTTTCTCGTTCCGTGATGCACACATCGCGAAATTCAGTGGTGGCTAGCTCATAGCCCCAGTCGCGGAAGGCACCTTCCGTGAATTTCATGATGTTGCCTTTATGGACCAGCGTGACGTGACGCTTGTTTCCCTCCAGGCGCAGGGCGTGCTGGATCGCTTTGCGGATGTGGCGCTGGCTGCCGTGTTTGCTCACCGGCTTGATGCCAATGCCGGATCCTTCTGGAATTTGCCGCTTGCCGAGTTTGCCGTTGGCAGGGATGACCACCTCATTGAGATGCTTGCGCAGCTCTTGGCCGATCGGATCGTCGGCTTCCCACTCAATTCCCATATAGATGTCTTCCGTGTTCTCTCGGTAGACGATTACGTCAAGGTCTTGGGGGCGCTTGTGGGGACTGGGGGTGCCTTCGTAGTAGCTGCAGGGCCGGACACAGCAGTAGAGGTCGAAAATTTGTCGGAGGGCGACATTCAGCGAGCGGATGCCGCCACCCACTGGAGTGGTGAGGGGCCCCTTGATCGCCACACCGAAGCTGCGGATTGCTTCAAGGGTGTCTTCAGGAAGATATTGATAGGTGCCGTAAAGGTCGCAGGCTTCATCACCGGCATAGACCTTGAACCACTCGATTTTTTTGTCTCCCTTGTAGGCCTGAGCGACAGCCGCATCGAGCACCTTCTGAGTGGCGGGCCAGATGTCCACTCCTGTGCCGTCTCCGCGAATGAAAGGAATGATCGGATCGTTCGCAACTATGGGTTGGCCGTTTTCGAAGCGGATTGGGGTGCCATTGATGGGGGCGGTGAGCTTCTCAAACTGAGCCATGGAGGGTCGCTGCCTGGCGGCATTTTTGATTGGGCGAGCTTATGACTCGGCGGGTGCTCTCTTAAGTTCTTCTTGATTCCCTCTCCATGATCCATGGTGAAACCTGAAGCTGTCTGGGTCGTGGCTGCTTGTTTCAACGAGGAGGCCGTCATAGAGGCTTTCATTGAACGAGTCCTGCAGGTGCCAGGTGTCAACCGATTGGTGCTGATTGATGATGGTTCGCGCGATGCAACCGTTGCTCGGATTCGCCATTGGATGGCACAACGGCAGAACCGAGACGGTCAGGCTCCCGTCACGCTGTTAGAGCTCACGCGCAATTTCGGCAAAGAAGCCGCCATGCTGGCTGGATTGGATCATGCCCAAGGTCAATGCGCCGCCGCTGTGTTGATCGACTCGGATTTGCAGCATCCTCCTGAGCTGATCGAATCGATGGTGCAGGCATGGCGAGATGGAGCTGAGGTGGTCACGGCGGTTCGGGACGACCAAGATCAGGAATCACGCCTCAAGGTGGCTAGCGCATCTTGGTTTTACCGCGTCTTCAACAAAGTGGTTGATTCGATTCAGCTGCAGGAAGGAGCAGGAGATTTTCGCCTCTTGGATGCCGGTGTTCTTGAAGCGTTCACGCGGTTGCGAGAGTCGAGTCGCTTTTCGAAGGGGCTGCTGCCTTGGACGGGCTACCGCAGCATTGAAGTGCCTTATCAGCGTGTCACGCGCAGCTCAGGACAGTCCTCTTGGAGCCCTCTTCAATTGTTCGGTTATGCCTTTGATGGCATCTTTTCTTTTTCGGTTCTACCCCTAAGGGTTTGGACTGGAATTGGCATTGTTGTATCGTTGCTTAGCCTCATATACGCCAAATACATCGCGATTCGCACGACGGTGACTGGGGTAGAGATGCCTGGATATGCCTCTTTGTTAGTGGCTATTTTGTTTTTGGGCGGGATTCAGCTGATTGGGATCGGTGTTCTTGGGGAATACATCGGTCGGATTTATGTGGAGGCCAAGGATCGCCCCCACTACTTCATCCGAGCGGTTCACAACTCCTGAAGCGCTTGCCATTCCCGTTGTCGCCACGGAGAGGCGGCAAAGGGTTGCGACACAGAGAACCCTGCTTCCCTGAGATTGCGCGAGAGCGGTGCACCTGGATGGGCAAGCAGGAGTGGTTGGGTTCGATTCGCTCGGGTCGGGAGGACTGAAAGGGTTTGATGGGCCGCTCGCAGCGGCTGGCCTGCCATCTGTCCGGTGAACAACACACCGGCAAATCCGCCATTGCTGGCAATGCCAAGTCGTTGCTGCTTGCCCTGCGCACGGCGGCTGAGAACCTCCAGCACGAGCCATTTGAGCAGCCCCGCTTGGCGGATTGCGTCCCACCAGCAGCGCAGATCGAGTCCCGTGGGAAGTGGCTCTGTTGTGCTGCGCATCCAGGTGATCTGTTGCTCGCCTGAAACCTGCAATAGGCAGTCGTGCACGATTGGCACCAGGTGCACATGCTGATGGCCGTCTAGGTGAACCGGGACGTCATCGCCGCAGAGTTGCCGGAAGCGGGCAAGTTGCGCCTGAATCTCTTGGTGGAGTTGACGGGTCACCCGCTGTCGCCGCGGGTGCATGGCGGGGAGCAGGGACAGAGAGAGCCATGTCCCAAAGGAAAGCTTGAGATGGCCGTCAGGGTTAACGAGATCGGGGATCGCCGAGGCGAGGGCGCTGCAAGGCCCTTCGGTTAAGCAAAGGTGGAGGCAAAGCTCAAGGTCTGGTTGCTCGGCTTGAAGTGCTGTCCAGGCCTCCACCCCCCGGGAGGCCGTAGGCCCCTGCACGAGCAAGCTGGCTCCATCCAACTTGCCGATGCCTGCGAGTTGAAGGATGGCGTTGTTGGTGGCTTCGCTGAGGCCGAGATCATCCGCATGCACCCGTGGTCGTTGCTGCTGGCTTCGCTGCTTTGCGCTGAAGCGGGCGGCCTTCGACCAGATCAGGGCATTGAGAACCGTGGGAGTGAACACCAAAATCCCCAGTCGGATCACGCTGGGGACGGCGCCTGGGAGGACGAGTGGCAGCACACCGCAGACGGACAGATTGACCACGTATTGGATAACCAGCCAGCGCCGTGCAAAGCGTTGCCCCCCCGTCTCCGGCTTGAAGGTGTAACGCGCGTGACCGAGATAACCGGCGATGGAGGCCGCCAAAAAGGCCAGCGGATTCGCGGCCCAGAGCGGCATGAGCACCCCCAAGGCAAGCAAGACGCCGGCATGAACGATCGCGGCACCAATGCCGACGAGCCCGTAAAGACTGATCCGAGTGAAGGGAGAGGCCAGGGATCTGTTGCTGCTGTGGATGAACCGTAACGGCAGCTGGCGCAAGTCCTGTTGAAGCTTCACCCTGGGGTCAGCGGCGATGAACCCTGTGAATGCGGCAGCGGCGGTCCATAGCGTGGCCTTGGCCCAGACCTTGGCCTCCAGCGTCACGCTGGTGCGACGGCAGTTCCCTGCAGCTCAGCCGAATTTGAGCCCCTGGCGCGATGACCCTTGCACACGCCATTGGGACGAGGCCGCAACCTTGGATTTGGCCTTCGATTTTCCAGGTTGGAGCCCGCGGCTGCAGTGCCGCAGCTTGTTGCTGCAACTCCGGCTCAAGTCGGAGGCGGGGGGGACGGATGCGACCTGCCCATCCCTCCTGGGCGTGGTCATGCGTGGGATGACGTTTGAGGGCGAACGCTGGCGCTTGGCAACGGTGGGCGACTGGTTGCCGGTTGGCCCCCACCTACCCCAGCTGGATCAGGTGGAGCAGCTGCAGTTGATCTGCCGAGAGTTGTTTGAAGTGTTCGAACAGGGTGTGCCCAATTGCACCAGTTCTTAACCCTTCGCAACCGATCGGAGCCATCTTCGGAAACTGAATTTAAGGTCGTTTAATCGCTTCGTCTTTCACTCTTATGTCCGTCGCTCTGGCTACCCAGCTCCGGGAAGGCACGAAAAAGTCACACACCATGGCCGAGAACACTGGCTTTGTGAGCTGCTTCCTGAAGGGTGTGGTGGACAAGCTGAGCTATCGCAAGTTGGTGGCAGACCTCTTCTTTGTCTATGAAGCCATGGAAGAGGAGATGCATCGACTCAAGGATCACCCCGTGTTGTCCCCGATTGCCTTTGAGCAGCTCGATCGCGTCACCGCCCTCGAGGAAGACCTCGCCTTCTACTTCGGCCCTGAGTGGCGCCAACAGATCGAAGCCTCTCCTGCCGCAACGGAGTATGTGGCTCGGATTCGTGAGGTGGCTCAGACGGCTCCTGAGTTGTTGGTGGGTCATCACTACACCCGCTACCTGGGCGATCTCTCCGGTGGGCAGATTCTCAAGAACATTGCTCAGAAGGCGATGAACAACCCCACCGATGATGGACTGCACTTTTATGTGTTTCCTGAAATCGCCGACGAGAAAGCCTTCAAAACCACCTATCGCTCGGCGATGGATGCCTTGCCCATTGACCAGGCCACAGCTGATCGCATCGTCGAAGAGGCCAATCAGGCGTTCCACCTGAACATGAAAATGTTCCAGGAGCTTGAGGGAAATCTTGTGGCTGCCATCGGCAAGGTCCTGTTTGGTTTCCTGACGCGCCGTCAGCGGACAGGAAGCACCGAGGCCGCTGTGGCCTAGGTGTTCAGCGAGGACGGCATTCAAGACTCCTCACGACCGTTCGCGTCGATTCGGGTTCTGGTGCCAGGCACCGGGCCCCGTTTTCGTTGTGGTGGATTGAGCGTTGCCTTGCAGACGGCCCGATTGTTGTCGCAGCTGCGCCCAACGGAGGTTGTGACCTACCGGGCGCGTGAACCGTCCCATCGTTTTCTGGGCGACCTACTCGATCGCGAAGATGCTCCCGGGGAGACCCTGTGGCTGGTGAGCTGGGGTTTTGATGTTCCCATGCTGTTGAAGCGTTTGCGCGGTCGCCTCGCGCTGTACCAAGCCCATAGCAGTGGGTATGGATTTGATCTGCCGCCGGGTGTTCCCGTGGTCGCGGTGAGTCGCAATACCTTGGGGTATTGGGGTGATCGGGCCCCGAGGAACCCCTTGTTCCTGCTTCCCAATGCCCTTGAGCCCCAGTGGCTGGAGCGGGGTGCGCGCCAGAACGTGAGTGGCAGGCGGCCGATCGATGTGCTGGTGCAGCAGCGCAAAAGCAGCGATTATGTGCTCAAGCGCCTGGTGCCTGCTTTGCGCGCGTGCGGGCTCCGCGTTGAGGTCCAGTCCGGTTGGGTCGATGACTTAGTCGACCTGTTCAACAGCGCCAAGGTTTACCTCTACGACTCCGCTGAGCACTGGCGGGCGGCTGGAGTGAGTGAAGGATTTGGGCTGCCACCGCTGGAGGCGATGGCCTGCGGCTGTGTGGTGTTCAGCAGCCTTAATCACGCCTTAGCCGACACCCTCACTCCAGGAGAGCTGGGCCATCAGATTGGCTGCGGTTCACTCGACTACGACGTGGACAGGATTGTTGGGGCTGTGGCCGATCCAGCCGCTTGGCGCAGCAGTGCGTCGGTCTTAGATAACTTCTTGGAGGCCTACTCGGAGCCGGTGTTGACCCAGCGCTGGCGGGTGCTGCTGGCGCTCCTCGATCAGTTGCTGCCCAGCCTCAAAGGGGATGGGTTGTTGCAGTCGAGTCCTCTTTGGCGCCTGCGCTTCAGCCGTGTTTGCCGAGTCCTACTGCGGGTGGTCAATCGGTTGCCTGGCTGGCCTGCAGGTCAGAAGCCCTAAGGGCTTACACGGTCTAAGGTCCAGACAATTGAAATTAGGACGCCTTGTGAGCAACAAGGCTGGTCTTTGACGGTCTCTATGCCTCTGCAAAGTCAGACCTGGAACAATCTCAGCGAGCTGCTCCGTGAGCTGCCAAGGCGTCGCGCTCGTCTCTTTGTTTTTGTTCTGTTTGCGTCCTTTTTGCAGGGATTGCTCGACGTTTTTCTTGTCGCTTTGCTGGCTCGCTTGGTCGGGCTGTTGGCTGGAGCCCGTTTAGAGGATTTCCTCCCCGGAATCACGGTATTTGGTGGTGGTTTTCTTGATCAGTCGGGTTGGCTGGTGGTGCTTTTGATTGGATCATTTTGGCTGGCGTCAGGGCTTCGTTTTGCTGTCGCTCTGATGCAGAGCCTTCTGAGCGCCGAAGTTTGGAATGATCTAGTGAACAAGGTGTATGACAACCTCATGCGCCAAAAATATTCATTTTTTGTTAATCAGCGCACTGCTAATTTATCAGAAAAATTTAATCGTATTCTTAATAGCGTGTCCACGGGTGTGATTAGCCCAATTCTTTTAATCGCTGGTAATACGGTCTCGGTTGCATCGTTGTTAATTGGGGTGGTGTTGGTTCTGGGCCTGAAGGCTTTAGCAGTCTTTGCATTAATGCTTTTTGCCTATGTCATTGCTTCCAAATTGATTACTCCCTACTTGCGGTTGGCGACCAAGCAGCGAATTCGTTATGGACGAAGAATTAATTTGTTGCTGATGGAATCATTACGTTCGATGCGGGAGGTTCAGCTGTATTCCGCTGAAAACTATTTCGTCTCTCGTTTTGCTCGCGATGGTGTGATCGCGAAGCGGTATGACCGCATTGGTCGCTTGCTTCCTGATGTGCCTCGCCTCGTGATCGAGCCCGCGGGAATCACGATTCTGTTCATGGTTGGCATTATTCCCGCCCTGCTTAATGGAGACCCTCAGGGCATCAAAAATGCCATTCCCGCTCTTTCTGCAGTCTTAGTTGCTCTTCTGAGGATTTCAGGACCGCTGCAGTCGATGTTCCGTAGCATCAATCGTCTGCGTGGCGGTCTGCCAGAGATTGCCGACGCGCTCGAGCTCCTCAGCCTCAAGCCTGAGCGCTATCTGATTAGTTCTCCAGGAGTTCCCACTCCCGATGGGGTGATGCCTCGTCGTTTCATCCAGCTCCAGTCTGTGAGCTTCGCTTACGCCAAGGACGCAAAGCATGTCATTAATGACGTCAACCTTTCGATTCCGATTGGAGCTCGCATTGCCTTGGTGGGTCGTACCGGTAGTGGAAAAACGACCCTGGCCCATCTCTTGCTTGGTTTGTATCAGCCAACCCAGGGAGAACTGCTTCTTGATGGCATTGAAGTGTCTGATCAGGAGGTGCCTGCTTGGCAGGCCAACTGTGCATTTGTTCCTCAAACGATTCGCCTGATTGATAGCAGCATTCGTGACAATGTTGCCTTCGGCTGCGATGCTGATGAAATCGACGATGACCAAGTGTGGGCTGCTTTAAAGTCGGCACAATTTGATGAATATGTGGCCGGGATGACCTACGGCCTTTACACCATGATTGGTGAGAATGGAATCAAACTTTCCGGTGGCCAGAGGCAGCGTTTGTCCCTATCACGCGCTTTTTTCAGGGGAGCGAAAGTCTTAGTTCTCGATGAGGCAACGAGTGCTCTCGATAACAAAACGGAGCATGATGTCATGCAGGCTTTGGATATTGTTGGCCGTCGATGCACGACGATTGTGATTGCTCATCGTCTTTCAACGGTCAAGAAGTGTGATGTGATTTATGAAATGTCCAAGGGTGAGATTATCGCCAGCGGTGATTTTCAGCAGCTGAAAGAACGTTCAGCCACATTCCGAGAAATGGCAATGATTGATTCGGTCAAAAACTGAATGACGGATTTTGTTGTGCTGTCCACGGCTGATTGGGACCACCCGCTGTGGACCAATAAGCAACATGTGGCCTGCTCTCTTTCCGAGATCGGTCATCGTGTTCTTTATGTGGATTCTTTGGGTGTTCGCGGTCCTCGGGGTGATCGTTCAGATGCCGGCCGAATCCTTCGCCGGCTGAAGCGCGGATTGCGTGGGCCTCGTCAGGTCAGGCCCAATCTTTGGGTGATCTCTCCGCTTGTTCTGCCCGGTCAGTCCAGTGGAGTTCTTGGAAGGCTGAATCGCTGGAGTCTTGGCTTGTCACTCTTCGTGGCTGATTTGATTCTTGACTTACGCAATCCTTTGCTTTGGACCTTCAACCCCCAAACATGTCGTTACCTAAGTCTGAATAAGTTTCACGCCTCGATCTATCACTGCGTCGATCGCATTCAGGCTCAACCAGGGATGCCCGCTGATGCGATTGAAAGGGCTGAGCAGGATCTTTGTGGTTCGGCTAATGCAGTCTTCACAACGGCGCCCCAGCTCCAGCAAACCTTGGCGGAACTCAACGCTGGCACTCATTATTTTGGGAATGTGGCGGATGCCAAGTTTTTTAGTCGCGCGTTGGATTCTGTCGTATCCGTGCCAGACGATCTGCCACAGGGATCAGAACCGATCTTGATGTTTGTGGGTGCGATTGATGCCTACAAGCTTGATTTGCCGATGCTTGAGGCACTCGTTGCCCGGCATCCGGAGTGGAATGTTGTACTGATCGGCCCTGTTGGTGAAACCGATCCCAGTACAGATGTGTCGGGTTTAAAGCGTTTCTCCAACGTCTATTTCCTGGGTCCTAAGCCCTATGCGGTCTTGCCTAACTACCTCGCTCAGGCTGATGTGGCTTTGCTGCCGCTGCAGCTCAACGACTACACGCGGCACATGTATCCGATGAAATTTTTTGAATACCTGGCGGCGGGTCGTGTCGTTGTGGCCACTGCGATCCCTTCGTTGCAGGATCAAGCCGATGTGGCCCTGTTATGCCGAGACAATGTCGAGGCTTTTTCAACGGCGATTCGCAGGGCCTTAAACGGCGACAGTCCTGCGTTGGAAATGAGGCTGGAACGGGCTCAGCAGCACACCTACTTCGTCCGAACGCAGCGCATGTTGGCAACGTTGCAGCGTCATGGACTGTTGCCTGCGGAGCCATCTCCGCCGCAGGCTCCTCCTTACCACCATGTGCGATCGCAATTGAAGTGGTCCTGGCTGAAGGCCCAGGTGTGGTTATCGCTGGTGTGGCTCCTGGACCGCTTTCGAGCGACCTCGCTGTCGAAGCGTTTTTTGATGACGATCTTGCGAAACCATCCCCGCAATCTTGCTCTGCTCAGTGGGATGACGCAGCGCTGTTTGCAGGAGGGGGATTATGCCCAGGCCTGTTCCTTGATTGAGCGGATTTGGGTAGAGGATGGAAATGCTCAGATCCTGCATCACCTCCTGTTTCGTCGCGGTTCGCGGCCTGGATCACGTGTCGACCAACTCGCGATGTTTGATGCGCTTGCAGAGAGTTGCGTGTTGCCAGCTCGTTATGTCGGCTATTGCAGGGTTGTGCGCACCTATCGGGCTATTGATGCCAAGGATGAGCAAGCATTGCGGCTCGGAGTCTCCGGTCTTTCTGAGATCGTCAATGAATTGGAGCACGACCCCAATACTTATCTTTGCCTTAGGCCCAATCGCGAAAACAGAGCCAAATTATTGATCTCGGCCCAGCTCACCCGCTTCCGTGCACTGATGGCGCTAGAAGACTGCTCTGGGTTGGAGCGTGCGGCACTTGATTTGATCGCAAGCGTGGGGCGTTATGACCCTTTTGCGATCGATTGCGAAACGGCTGTGCGGATGACGCGCAACATGTTGCGCAGTCTCACGATTGCTGCAGTGATGGCTTGGCATGCTGCCGACCCTTTGCGGTATCGCAGAGTTGTGGCGGAGGTGGAGCGATTGCGTGATGCCTGCTACCACAAGCGATTTGAGGCGATTGTTCACTTCACGCAGGAAGACCATCGTGCCTTCGCTGATGAGCTTCTTTCCTTGTTAGAGCTGGCCAGTTGGCCGGTTGATGCCCCTGAGCAGCATCCAGGTTTGGAACAGCTGGTGGATCCAATGCTGCTTGTGTATTTCCCCGATTTACGCCGGCATCGTGCGGAAAAAGCCCGTTGCTTTTTGCAGTCGTTGGGTCCAGTGGCAGGAGGTTGATGGCGCCGGTTCGGGTCGCGTTCAGCATCGATTCGCTCAAGCTTGGCGGAGCAGAGAGGGTGTTGCTGCGTTGGGCTGGCTGGTGTCGGGACGCTGGCTGGGATGTGGTCGTGATCACGCGTCAGTCGCCCGATCGTGATGTCTACCCGCTGCCTCCAGGGGTGCGTCGTTGCTTGGAGCCTTCCTTGCCTGCAGCATTCGAACGCCTGGGCTGGCTTGCTTTCCCCTTGCGCGTTCTCCAGTTGCGCTCACTGCTCAGGCGTGAACGCTGTCAGCTAGCGGTTGGTGTTACCACCCTCCCGGCGGTGAAGCTGCTACTGGCTTGCTATGGGTTGCCGATCCGTTGCGTCGTGTCTGAACGCAATTACCCACCGGCAAAACCACCTCTTTTGCCATGGCGCTGGCTTAGGCGTCTCACCTATCCCTGGGCGGACCTGAATCTGGTGCAAACGCAGGTCACTGGCTTTTGGCTGCGCGAGCACTGCGGCGTCCGCCGTCAACTGCTTTTGCCGAACCCCGTGACTTGGCCTCTTCCAGATCGCGAGCCCGCTGTGGATCCCGACCACTGGCTTGTCCCGGGCGTTCCGCTGCTCCTGGGGGTGGGGACGAAGGCCAAACAGAAAGGCTTTGACCGTCTCATACCCGTGTTCAGTGCGCTAGCTCAAGAGACCCCCTCCTTGCACTTGGCCTTTGTGGGCCTGCCTCAAGGCAGCTATCAAGGCGTGGATCAGCAGGCGTGGTTGCGGGACAAGCTCGGTCAAGATTCAGACCTTCAGCAACGCCTTTTGCTTCCAGGAATGGTCGGAACCATGGCAGCTTGGTATTCAAGGGCAACAGTTTTTGTGCTGCCATCTCGCTTTGAAGGATTTCCCAACGTGCTGCTTGAGGCGATGGCGGCAGGCTGTGCTTGTGTAGCCAGCGATTGCCTCACGGGGCCAGCTGAGTTGATCGAGCACAACGTCAATGGCGTGTTGTTGCCCGGAGAGGCCTCGGTCGAGGATTGGGTCATCGCGATTCGGGGGCTGTTGCAGGATCGATCGCGTTGCAAGGCCTTGGGACAAGAGGCGACCAACGTGCGAGAGCGCTTTTCCCCTGAACGGCTTCGCCATGATTTCCTGGAGGCCCTGGGACCGCTGAGCCATGGATGATCTCTGGGTCGTGCTTCCCCACCTCGGAGCGGGCGGGGCACAAAAAGTTGGTTTGTTGGCTGCGGAGCACTTCGCCGCTAAGGGTTTTCGCGTTCGTGTCTTATCCCTGCGCCATGGCCATCCGGTGAAACACACCGTTCCCGCAGGAGTGGAAATGTTCGATCTCGGGCCCAATGTTCATCCGTGGTTTCAAGACGTCTCGAATCGATCGTTTGGAGCACGCACCAAAAGATTTGTTTTGGCGCAAGTGCTCAAAGGTGTGCGCATCATTTTTCTTGTTGCGAGCGCACTCTTTTGGCCATTGATTGTGCGCCACATGCATCCAGCCAAGAACACCTGGGAGACCCGATTGCTGCGCCAAGGGATGCCGTGGTTGGCGGGCTACCGCTATCAGCGACTGCGTCAGGTGATGGTGGAGCAGCGTCCCAAACGGGTGTTGGCGTTGCTCACGAAAACGAACATCCTTTGCTGTGCGGCTGCTTGGGATCAGCCACTGCATTTGGTGGTTTCGGAGCGCAACGATCCCCGTCGCCAGAGTCTTGAGCTGCTTTGGAGTCGCTTGCGCAAGGTGTATTACCGACGGGCCGATGTGGTGACGGCCAACACCAAGGGGGTAATCGATGCGCTTCAGCTAATGGGTGAGTGGAAACGCCTGGAGTTGTTGCCCAATCCGCTGCCGGCAACCTTGTCTCGCTCGAGTGTTGGATCCCTTCCGGAACGATCGCATCAGATTTTAGCGGTCGCGCGTTTGGTCCCTCAAAAAGGATTGGATCTGCTGTTGCAGGCCTTTGCCGCTTTGCCTTTGGACTGCCGCAACGGCTGGAGCATCACCTTGGTGGGCGATGGTCCCGAGCGACAAGCCTTGGAGAATCAGGCTCTTGAGTTGGGTCTTGATGAATCGGTGACCTTTGCAGGCTTCCGGTCCGATCCGCTCACCTTTATGCAGCGAGCAGCGATTTTTGCGCTCCCATCGCGCTTTGAAGGGATGCCGAATGCCCTGCTCGAGGCGATGGCGGCTGGCCTGCCTTCGGTGGTGAGTGATGCGTCACCCGGTCCCTTGGAAATGGTGACCAATGACGAGCATGGTCTTGTCGTCCCAAGGGATGACTGGCGCACTTTTTCCAGGGCGCTCGAGCGGCTGATGCTGGATGCGGTCTTACGCGATCGTTTAGGTGCTGCCGCACGGGAGAAGCTTTGTTCTCTTGATTGGGGTGTGGTGGAGCCCCATTGGCGCTCGGTTTTGGCGCTCCCGGAGCGTTAATGGAGAACCCCATCTCTTCGCAGCCGAGGTTGCTGGTTTTGGCGCCAAGCCGTCGTGCGGTCAGCGAAACGTTTGTAAGAGCCAATTTGCAGGGCTTGCCCTTTGATGTAACGGCCTTCTTTGGCGATGAAAGGCCCTTCAACCATCCTTGGCGTTTTGCCTACGGGTTGGCAATTTTGCTCAGCAAGGCATGCACACGATTGAGATGGCTGCGTCTTGCCAGTTGGCCAGCATCGGTTGTGACGTTTGGCTTGATTCGTTTGTATCGCCCTCAAGCGGTGATGGTGGAGTTTGGTTTTGAGGCGGTTCGTGTCATGGAGGCGTGCGCTTGGACCGGGATTCCCTTCGTGGTGCATTTCCGAGGGTCCGACGCCTCAGCACGGGATCGGCTCGGATTGCTCAAAAGTCGCTATCGGCGCTTGATGAGCCTCGCGGCTGGCGTGATCGTGAAATCTCAGCCCATGGCCCAAACCTTGATGGCGTTAGGAGCTCGACCGGATCGTTTGCTGATCAGTCCATCTGGAGCAAACCGTGCCTTGTTCAAGGGCAGTGCTCCGGCCATCGCTCCGCCGGTGTTTCTTGCCGTGGGCCGCTTCGTGGAAAAGAAGGGTCCGTTGCATACCATCCGCGCGTTCTCACTCCTTGAAACTGAAACCCAGCCAAGGGAACAGCGGCCGCAGCTCTGGATGGTGGGAGAGGGCCCCTTGGTAGAAGAAGCGAAGGTCTTAGTGCAGTCCCTCGAGCTGCAAGACAGGGTGCATTTGTTGGGGTTGCGTAGGCAAGAGGAGGTGGCGTCTTTGATGCGGGAGGTCCGCGGCTTTGTTCAGCATTCCCTGGTGGCCCCCGATGGCGACAGCGAAGGCAGTCCGGTGGCCGTGATGGAGGCCCAGCTCAGTGGACTTCCCGTGGTTGCGACCCGTCATGCCGGTATCCCGGAAGTGGTGCTCGAAGGCGAGAGCGGCTTCCTCGTAGATGAGGGAGACGTTGCTGCCATGGCGGTGGCGATCGCCAAGTTGATCAAGGATCCTGCGCTGGCGGCACGCCTGGGAGACTGTGGACGCAGACGGGTGCTGGAGGGCTTCACCATCGACCATCACCTCCGTCAGGTATCAGGCCTTGTGCTGAAGGTGATCGAGGAGTCTTCGTCGTGAACAAGCTCCTGTTGATTCGAGGGCTTGGCCATAGCGGTACCACCATTTTGGATTTGGCGCTTGGAGCCCATCCCCAGATGGTCGGGCTAGGGGAAGCAGCGCGGATTCTTGAGCGTCCATCTCCCTCGGATGCCCATCGCGGGCCTGCGCAGTTGCGCGGTGCGTTGCGTTTTAAACGACGTTGCACCTGTGGTGAGATCGCCGCTGAATGCCCGGTTTGGGGGCCGGTTTTGGCCTGGCTTCCTGAGCATGATCACTGCCCTTTGGCGGTCAAAATGCAGCGACTGATCCACTCGCTTGAAGCGGCTCAAGCTTTGGACTCTTCGGCCACGTCCTGGGTCATCGATTCCTATCAGGGGGATTTCAGCTTGCCCTTCCAGCAGGACTCGGATCTGGACATCCGCGTGATTCATCTCACCCGTGACCTGCGTTCCTGGGTTCACTCCCGAGCTCGCTCAGGCCGTGAACGGGGACGTTGGTTTCCTGGCCTGAATCCGATGCTGCGCTGGTGTTGGATGAACGCTCGCCATGAGCGGCTGCTTCAGAGATGCCCCCATCCGGTGTTGCGCCTGGGATATGAGCAATTAGCACTCGATCCGGAGGGCACTTTGGGTCGGATCTGCACGTGGCTGGGCCTTGAGATGTCGGAGCAGATGCTTCAGCCAGGACAGTTCAGCACTAGCCATGTGCTTTCTGGGAATCGCATGCGCTTTGATCCCAAGCGCAGTGCGTCCATTCGCTACGACGCCAGCTGGATGGCCGCTCCGAGTGGGCTGGCGCAGGCTGCTTTGGTGCTGCCATGGGTGGCTGCACTTAATCGCAGGCTTGTTTATTCAGCAGCTGCAGAGTCTCGTTAGGGGCAATTCGATTCTGCTGGTTTTTAAAGATGACGAAGGATTCGAGCATATTTTTTATTGGTATTTCCTTGGTAGAGCAATTGATAGTCAGGCAAGTCAATGCCGTATTGAGTGAGTTTCTTGCCGGTGTCGATATCAACCAAGAAATCTCCTTTCGATTGACTGTAGGAGCTCCCTGAGTTAATCCCGTCTTTGATTGTGTATTCTCTAGTGTCAATGTCGTAATACACGAGTCGATTGTACGTTAGTTTTTCATCTCTTCTGAATTCTTAAACCATCCCTTTGAGTAAATCAAGTTCACAACCTCCCCATTTTGTTTGGCTGTTTTACGATCTCATCGGCTTTGCTATAGGTTTTGCGCCAAGATCGTTGCTTCCAGGCGATCTCCGTTGCCCGGTGCCGGAATGTGTCTGCTTGTCGGTCTTCTGTTCCAAGAACAAGCAGCGTGGCTCCGAGAGCCGCAGCCTGTGTTTGGCGAATGCTTAGGCGCTTGCTGAACCATGGAACAGCCAGTGATTCCCAGATCATTACCATGTCGATCACTGCAACGAATTGGAGTGGCAGTGTCATGTAGTTGTTTGCTTCAAGGCCAACTAAGATATAAAGAGAGAAGCCATAGGACAGCGCGGCGAAGTTGAGTCCGTCGAGTGCGTTGGCTTGGGTGCGATAGAAGGTGAGTAGGTATAGACGGGTCGCACTGAAGCCAATTAAAAAGACAAGTCTGATATCGAGCTTGAGTGTCGAGAAGCCCAAATGTGCGTCGTAGCGCGCCACTCCGGCAGCGAGGCTGGGAAGGGCGCTCAGCATGACGAACGAAGCAAGAAAGAACGCCGCCAGGCTGCAGATCGCCAGCTCTAACGCATAGGCCCTTGCCCAATCAGAGAATTTGATTGCGTTCCTGCGAGGATAGTGATTGATTTTGCCGATGCTTCCAAGCGCGATCGTGGTCAGTGCAGGAACAACGGCAAGCAGGATGGCAGAGTCCTTGAAAAAGGGGATAAACAATGCAAAAAGAAGAGCAAGCCTTCCATTCTTGAGTTCGCCAGAGTGTTGATAGAGGCAGTATTGATAGATGTATCCCGCCAAAAGTAAGGTGAGGAGTCGTTCACTGTAGATAAATTGGAAATAGTTATAGGCCGTCGTGCTTGTGAACAGGAATAACAGCGACCCCATTAAAAAGTGAATCGCTTAATTTGCTTTTTTTGATGATTTGAACAACTTTGCATCCTAGAACGATGGTGATGATCAGCTCAACAGCGCTCACCAGGGACCAAGCCTTGGTGTAAGGGGTGAACCAGCTAAGGATTGAAGGTCTTGGTGCGAGAGCGGGAAAAACGAAAGTCATTTCTTCTCATTGTTTCAGTGATAAAGCTTTGCCTGAAACTGAAATTGTTGAGTAAATGATCGGTGTAAATATCGTCGTGCCAAGTTAGAATCTCTTAAAAAACCAGCTGCTTTCTTGCATCATAATGATCACATAGGTGATCAGCGCAATGGATGTGGCCGGGTGATGCTTGATCGAGGTTGCTAATCGAGAAATTCAGGTTTTTGGTGTGATTGCGCTTGATTGTTTTGAAGATGGACTTCTGCTAATGGATCGAATCAGGATCTCAGTCAGCATCAGCAAAACAGTGATCCATATCCCATGGGAGATGTTGTTGTAGCTGGTAATGAGTGAACTTTTGGTGGCGATCTGCAGTTGGTCTGGTCCGGTTTGGTTGAACTGAATCCAAAGCGCCAACCCTGTGTCGATGACCAAAGTGATGCCTGAGATCCCCCACATCCAGAGGCTCCAGCGTTGTTCGAACACTGTGCTGTTCTCTTTCATTTGTTATTGAATCTCAAGCGCTGGCATCGCTTTCACGACGTCATCAATGGCTTTTACTTGGTTGAGGAAGTTCTTCAGTTGCGCTAGCGGCAGAGCGCTGGGGCCGTCGCAGCGGGCCTGATCGGGGTCGGGATGGGATTCGAGGAACAGTCCGGCCAGGCCAACGGCGATGCCGGCTCTTGCCAGGTCCACCACCTGGTTACGGCGGCCGCTTGAGGCGGCACCACCAGGGTCGCGGCACTGCAGGGCGTGGGTCACGTCAAAGATCAGGGGTCGGTTATCGCAGCACTGCTTCATCACGCCAAAACCGAGCATGTCGACCACGAGATTGTCGTAACCGAAGTTGCTACCGCGCTCACAAATCAGCAGCAGCTCATTGCCGCATTCTCGGAACTTTTCCACCATGTTCGCCATCTGAGAGGGGCTGAGGAACTGGGGCTTCTTGATGTTGATCACCGCGCCCGTTCGGGCCATCGCTTGCACCAAATCGGTCTGCCGGGCCAAGAAGGCGGGCAGTTGGATGATGTCGCACACTTCAGCTGCAGGGGCTGCCTCTTCCGGGCTGTGCACATCCGTTATCACCGGAATGGCGTGGGTGTCCTTCACCGCTTGCAAAATTGCCAATCCTTCCTCAAGCCCCGGACCTCGGTAGGAATGAATCGAGGAGCGGTTGGCTTTGTCGTAGGAGGCTTTGAACACCAGGGGGATGCCCAGCTCAGTGCAAACCGTTTTGTAATGACCCGCCACCTCGAGGGCGAAGTCGCGCGATTCGAGCACATTCACACCACCGATCAGCACGAAAGGCGCGTCGTTAGCGAAACGGATGGTGCCCAACGCAACGCTGCTTGCGGCCATGGGTTGAAGCTCCAGTGGATCGAGCCCTAGGGAAGGCCCTCTGGTCACTTTAATCTTGCTCCATCAGTGAGGTGAATGGGGATGGCGATCGCACCGATCCCGATTTTTATTGGATACGACGCGCGCGAGCGGGCGGCCACCAATGTGCTCATCGACAGCCTGTATCAGCACAGCTCGATGCCGCTCGCGATCACGCCTTTGGTGACGCCGCAACTGGAAGCGCAGGGGTTGTACCGCCGTGAGCGCGACCCCAAGCAGAGCACTGACTTCTCATTCACAAGATTTCTGGTTCCTCACTTGATGGGCTACCAGGGCTGGGCGCTGTTTATGGACTGCGACATGCTTTGCCGGGCTGATATCAAGGCGCTTTGGGATCAACGCGATGATCGCTATGGCGCCATGTGCGTACAGCACGAGCATGTGCCAGGCGAAACCGTGAAATTTCTGGGAGAGGTGCAAAGCGCCTATCCCAAAAAGAATTGGAGCTCCTTGATGCTGCTGAACTGCAGCCGTTGCAGTCAGCTCAGCGTTGATTACGTCAACACCGCCTCTGGCTTGGAACTGCATCGCTTCCATTGGCTGGAGGGTGATCATGAAATCGGTGCCATTCAGGGCGGCTGGAACCATCTCGTGGATGTACAAACGCCACCTGAGACGGAGGAGGCCTCACCCATGCTGCATTGGACCCTTGGTGGCCCTTGGTTCCGGGAGCAACGCACGATGGGTGGACGCCTGGCGGCTGAATGGTTTGGTGCCCGTGACGACGCCATGAAGCTGTGGGATTGAGCTGATGAACAACGCTTTGATTCAACGCTCGGTGGTGGCGGTGCCGGCCCGCCTGGCGTCCTCCCGCCTTCCCGACAAGGTGTTGGCGGACATCGGCGGCAAGCCGATGATCCAGAGGGTGCTTGAACGCTGCGCGCAAGCGGAGGAGCCAGCTGCTGTGGTGCTTTGCACAGACAGCGAACGCTTGCGCGATTTGGCTGAGGGCTGGGGCATCTCCGTGTTGATGACCGCAGAGACCTGCAGTTCGGGCAGCGAGCGGATCGCTTCCGTTGCCGATCAGTTGGTGGCGTTGGCCTGGGGGGAGGATGCGGCGCAATGGGATCAGGCGGCGCGTCAGGCGCGCCTGATCTCGACGGCGGTGATCAATGTGCAAGGGGATCAGCCCTTTCTTGACCCTGGGGTGGTCTCGGCGATGGCCTCCGAGTTTGGGCGCTTGGACCCCGTACCCGCTGTGGTCACGCCGGTGTACCGGCTCAAGCCGGAGACGATTCATAACCCCGCCGTCGTGAAAACGTTGTTGGCCCATGACGGACGAGCGCTCTATTTTTCCCGTTCCGCCATTCCCCATGTCAGGGATGTTGACCCCTCCGACTGGCATCAGCACACGCCCTATTGGGGACATGTGGGGATGTACGGCTTTCGAGGCGATGTTTTGGCGCTCTGGGATCAGCTGCCCGCCTCGCCGCTGGAGAACCTGGAACGGCTGGAACAGCTGCGCCTGATTGAGGCCGGATACACCATCGCCACCTTTGCTGTGGAAGGAACCTCCCTGTCAGTAGACACCGCGGAGCAGCTTGAGGAAGCGCGCCTGCTGGCTCGGGCTGCCTAGGAGCACCAGCGGCTGGTGGTGGGCCAGAGCGTTTCGAAATCCAGCTGAGGCAAGGCCCTGCACACCTGTCTGAAGTCAGCGGCCTGCTGGCGACCGAGCGCGGCCAGGAGATCGTCGGGGATCGGGTTGGCGGTGGCACTGGCATTCACCTTCTCTTGCCAATCCGGTTCTTGGTAGGCGATTGCGAGGTACTTGCAAAGCGCTGCGTAGCTCTCTTGTTGGAACAGGGTCTCAAACAATCCGATAAAGCAATCCTCAAGTCCAAAGGCTTGATCGAGGGCCTCCAGTGTCTGGTTGTAGTTGCTGCGCAGGCCTGGACCATTGTCGACTCTTTTGCGCAGAGCCGCTACCTCCGTTGTGGCATCCCGTTGACCCTGTTTGCGCAGTTTCATCCGCTGGCTTGAAATGATCCGTTCGATCGGATCGCGCAGCAGAAACACCGGTCGCACGGGGATGCCGCGTTGCTGGAACTGCTGGTGAATGGCTTGGAATGTTGCAGCGCTCAGCACCGCGTAGGAGGGGGTGATGTCTCCAGTGAGGCAAACCGTTCGGCCTGGTCGGCGGGGACGCCGAAGCAGCCAGGAGAAATAGTTGTAGTACCGGCGCGGATCGGAGAAAAAGCGTTGACGGCGCCAACTGCGCGGCTGCAGCCAGCTGCGTGGCTGGGTCAGTTGCAGGTTTAGGTGCCGAAACCGTTCCAGCTTTGGAATCGTGAGCGCGTCATGGATGTGGTACTCCTTCAAAAAGCCAAAGTCGGCATCGCTGCGTCGCTGCAGTTGCTGATGGAGCCAAGACGTTCCTGCTTTTTGGGCGCCGACTCCGAGAAGAAACACCCCCGGCGTTTGCTCAGTCATTTCGATCCCTCCAGCCATTGGAGCGGAGGACCTCCCAATCGCCTCTGGCCTGGAGGATGCGCTCAGCCAATTCACGAACGGCACCGTGGCCACCGCTGTGATGCAGCACCCCATCGGCCTGCCGGCGCAGTGGGCGGCAGGCGTCAGCTGGGGCGAGCAGCAAACGAACCCCGGCTCGCACCGCTAAATCGTTGAGATCATCTCCCAGAAAAGCTGTGGTGTTGGCTGTAACGCCAAGGCGTTGTTGCAGCGCTTCAAGGGCCACCGGTTTGTCCTTGACGCCGACCAAACATTCGCAAATGCCGAGCTGCTTGGCTCTCACTTCCGTTGCTCCGCCTTGGCCGCCACTGAGGAAGGCCAGCTTCACGCCAACGCTTTGCAGCAGGCGTAAGCCCAGTCCATCGCGCACGTCAAAACGTTTTTGCAGTTGCCCCTGCCCGTCAAACCAAAGCCCCCCGTCGGTCATCACTCCATCCACATCCAGCACCAGCAATTCAAGATTTTGGAGGGCTTGGCGTTGCCGTTGCCACTGCCATTCACGCAGGAGCTGTCTCATGCAAGCCCCGCCTGCACCAGGTCGTGCAGGCGCAGCAACCCTTCGAATTCGCCGTTGGCATTCACCACCGGCATCACCGAAATCGGTTTGCGCCGGTTGTGTTCCATTTTCTGAATCGCTTCCACGGCCAGCATCTCTGCCCTCACGGTGATCGGATCCGTGGTCATCAGATCCTCTGCCGTGAGTAGGGCCCAATGGTCGGCATCGTGTGAGCGCAGGCCACGACGCAGATCTCCATCGGTGATCAAACCCAGTAAGCGCTTTGGGGCGTCTGGGTCTTCCACCCAACCACTGCCGATGGCCCCTTGCGTGAGCTTGCCAATCACCTCTGGCAGCGTCGTCTTCGCTTGCAAGGGAGGCAGGTCTGCGGCAGGCAGCATCAGGTCGGCCACCGTCATCGTCAGTTGTTTGCCGAGCGATCCAGCCGGGTGATTTAAAGCGAAATCGGCCGGAGAAATTCCACGCCGTTCCATCCAAACGGCGGCGAGGGCATCACCGATCGCCATGGCAACGGCCGTACTCGCGGTTGGTGCAAGGTTGAGCGGACAGATTTCCCGATCCACAAAGGCTTCAAGGGTGACGTCACTGCCCCTGCCCAGGGAGGAGTCGGCTTGGCCCACCAACGCAATTCTTGCCGTGCCTCGCCGTTTGAGATGGGGCAGCAGGTCAAGCAATTCGCTGGTTTCACCGCTGTTGGAAAGGAGCAGGCAGACATCGTCTGAGGCCACCACTCCGAGATCGCCATGGAGGGCATCCAGGGGATTGAGATAGAGAGCCATCAAGCCGATCGAAGAAAAAGTAGCTGCAATTTTTCGCGCCACGATTCCGCTTTTGCCCACTCCCGTGATCACCAGCTTGGCCTTGCGGTCGGCACAACGCTCCAGCAAGCCAAGCGCTCTCTCCACGTCCTCACTGCTGAGTCGGGCAGCCGCTTCGGCGATCGCTGCCGCCTCTTCCTGCAAGCAGCGTGTGAGTGCGGACAAGCAGTTCAGGCTCAGATGCATCCATTCTTGTGCATGTAGGGATCTGTCAGGCTCAGTTCAACGGAACAGGGATGGACTCTTTGTTGGTTGAGCGTTTGAGGGCTGCCGTGCTCTGGCTGGATGCCTTGATTCCTCTTTCCCTGCTGGGGTTTGCGTTCGAACGCAACGCTGATCCCACCGTCACGGTTTGGATCCTGGTGCTGTGGTGCGGCCTCAAATTGGCCACCCGTCTTGCCAAGACACCGTTGTATGGCGTGTTGATTGGTGTGTTGCTGGTCAGCCTGAGTGCTCTGTTCCATCCCCTCACGATTTCGGCGCCAACCGATCTGATTTTGGTCTTACTCGCTTGCGCTGCTGGTCTTCAGCAGACACCTCGGCAATGGCGGATTGCCTTTTGGTGTCTGTTGGCAATTGTCCTGGTGTGCCTTCCTTTTGTGGAATGGGATCGCTTTAACGGCAACCTTGAGCTGATTCCTTTTGCTCCACTGCGCGACTGGCTTCCTCAAGAGGCGATCCGGATTCAGAGGATCACGATCAATCGATCGGCCTATCTGTTTGGCCTATTCAGCTTGATTGGGTATTCCCTTTGGCGGTTTGAACGGCGCCCTGGCCTGCGCAGGCTGGCTGCAGTTTTGGCTTCCCTCAGCTTTGTCTTGGCGCTCGCCACCGGCTCGCGGGCGGCCTTTGCTTACCCGGTCTTGGCTGTGTTGTTTACCGAAGCCTTCTGGAGGTACCGCCACGTCGTGGCGCGCTATGCACGGGTGCTTGCCGCCTCCCTCCTAGTGGGCGGCTTGTGTTTCAACGTGCTGTTGTATTGGCCCTCAGGCCCGATTGCCAAGGGGGATCCCAGTGATGTGGGTCGGGCCGAAGTGGCGCAGTGTTTTGTCTCGGAATCGGTCCGCTCCTGGCAGGATTTTTTGGGGGGGCAAGGCTACGACCGCGTCTCCGATCGTTGTGCCCAGAAGGTGTTTCTGCCTAACAGCAACAAAGGGATTCCCCACTCGCACAATGCTTTCCTCCAGGTCTTGGCGGATCAGGGCGTTGTGGCTGTTTTGCTGATGGTCTTGGTGCTGTGGGCGGGGTTGACGCGGCTTTTTTCCAGCCTTGGCCGCGTGGCCCCTGTGTTGTCCTTCGTGGGATTGAGTTGCTGGTTGTTCATGCTGGCGGCGGCTTTGGTTGAATCCACTTTGTTGAAGACGGTGTTGCAACAAGTGATGACTGGATATCTGTTGGCAATTCCTTGGTGGATGGCGTCTGCTTCCAGTCCTTCAGTGAGTTCACATCCCAGCAGCGATTGATCACTCAAAAGGCTTACCTCTTTGAATCATCTTGCTGAAAACTGATTCCCGGATGAATCGTTCTGATTGAGGAGTTGATTGTTCGTTAATTATTGGCGTGAAAGCGTAAAGTGATTGCAGCTGATTGATGGCCACTGGCCGCTATCTCAATGTGCGTCTGAAGCTAGACGAGCGAGTATTTTTTACAGCAAAGCAGAGATTGCTCAATTATATTGACTTCCGGTCCGAATTCTTGTCTTTGCTGGCCATCGCCTGGGATGGATTAGTAAGGACAAGCTGACAATGGTGATCATGACTGATTGGTGACATCAGGGAGTCTATGCAATTAATAATGTTAAGTAGTAGGATGAAGTGATTAGTGGCGTGAATCGTTTGAGGCCAACAATCGCTTACATCACCAGTCGCCCGCATAGTGGGTCGACTCTTTTGGCTTTGTTGATGAATGCTCATAGCAAGGTCATCAGCGTGGGTGAGCTAAAGCAGTTGCTCCACCATCAAACATGCACTTGTCATGGCTTGCCGCCAGAAAACTGTCCGTTTTGGAGTCAAGTGGGCGCTCGTGTTTATGAATCAGTAGGTCTTCCTCTGCATGAGTTGGATTTGATAGACGGTGATGATGATGCGAAATTTCTTCGTGATAACGAAGCTTTATATATGGCATTGGCATTGGTGAGTGGATGTTCGATCATTGTTGACTCTTCAAAAACACTCCGTCGTTTGAAGAGACTGCGGAAGGCGATTGATGACGGCGCTCAATTCGATTTGATCCCCATTAATCTGCATCGTGGGGCTTTCGGGACGCTCAATAGTGTTCGCCGCAAAGGAAGAGATCTGCGTGCTCCCATTGATGGCTATTGCAAGTCTTTTTTTGAAACTCGCAAGCAGCTTAAAAATGTGCACCATGTAGATGTCCAATATGAACATTTGGCCCGAAACCCGCATCGAGAGCTGGCTCGAGTGATGGGTGAGATGGGACTTGTTTTTGAGGAGTCGCAGCTTCATTGGCGCAACGCTGTGATCCGGGATGTGGGAGGGAACCGAATGCGGCAAGGGTCTTCGGATCTGATCCGCTTGGATGAGTCTTGGCGTCGAGAGCTGAATTGGCGGCTCAAGCTCAGAATCTTGATTCAAACGCTGCCTGTGCGATTGAGAAGCCGTTTGCTCTTCAGGCTATGGAGACGATGGCTCAAGCCTGTGAAGGACACCCCTAAGCTCAATCCATGAGCTTTTTAGCCGGTCTAAATGACGCCCAAAAGCGGGCGGTTGATCACCACGAAGGCCCTCTCCTTGTGGTCGCTGGAGCGGGGAGCGGCAAGACCCGGGCGCTAACCCATCGCATTGCCCATTTAATTGGTGAGCATGGGGCCGATCCAGCCCAGATCTTGGCGGTGACCTTCACCAATAAGGCCGCCCGCGAGATGAAAGAGCGGTTGGAGCTGCTTCTGGCGCAACGCTTAGCCCAGAGTCAATTCGGCCAACCCTGGAGCACGCTCCCACCGGTGGAGCAGCGTCAGCTGCGCACGCGTATTTATCGCGAGGTCACGAAAGAGCTATGGATCGGCACATTTCATGCCTTGTTTGCTCGGATGCTTCGCTTTGATATTGATAAATTTAAGGATCCAGAAGGCCTCACTTGGACGAAGCAATTCTCCATTTATGACGAGGCGGATGCTCAGAGTTTAGTGAAGGAGATTGTGACTCAAGAGTTGCAGCTTGATCCAAAACGCTTTGAGCCCAAAAAAGTACGTTGGGCGATTGGCAATGCCAAAAATCAAGGCTGGTCACCCGACGATTTAGAAGCCAACGCCGAAGGGCAGCGGGGCAAGCTCAGCGCCGATGTGTATAGGCGTTATCGCAAAGCATTGGCTGCCAATAATGCCCTGGATTTTGATGATCTTCTCCTCCTTCCTGTGCAGTTGCTTCAGCAAAATGAGCAAGTGCGTGGGTATTGGTATCGCCGGTTTCGGCATGTGCTAGTTGATGAATATCAAGACACGAATCGCACCCAGTATGAGTTAATTAAGCTACTGGTAACGGATGGGAAAGAGCCGCAAACAGTGGATAATTGGTCAGGCCGATCGGTGTTTGTGGTGGGTGATGCAGATCAGAGTATTTACAGCTTCCGTGCCGCAGATTTCACCATTTTAATGGGGTTTCAGGACGATTTTGGTGATAAAGCTCCTGACGATGTCACCCGCACAATGGTGAAATTAGAAGAGAATTATCGTTCCACCGCCACCATTTTAGAGGCTGCGAATGCCCTGATTTCCAATAACAGCGAGCGGATCGATAAGGTGCTGCGTCCCACGCGTGGTGAGGGTGAATTGATTTCACTCACCCGTTGTGATGACGAAATCGCTGAAGCGGAAGCGGTGGTGCATCGGATGCGAATGATGGAGGCCGCCAATCCAGATCTCAGCTGGAAAGATATGGCCGTGCTGTATCGCACCAATGCCCAGTCCCGAGCGATCGAAGAATCCCTGGTGCGCTGGCGCATTCCTTATGTGGTGGTTGGGGGCTTGCGTTTCTACGACCGTCGCGAGATCAAAGACCTGTTGGGCTACCTACGCCTGCTCATCAACCCCGCCGACACCGTCAGCTTGCTGCGGGTGATCAACGTGCCCAAGCGCGGAATCGGTAAAACCACCATTCAGCGCTTAACCGACGCTGCCAATCAGCTGGGGATCCCGCTCTGGGACGTGGTCAGCGACCCCGAGGCGGTGCGCTCCCTGGGAGGCCGGTCCGCCAGGGGCCTGCTCCAGTTCTGTGAATTGATCAACAGCATGAAGGAGCGCATTCATGTTGCGACCCCATCCGAACTCATCCAAGAGGTGATGGAGAAGAGCGGATATGTGAGCGAGTTGATCGCTGATGGTTCCGATGAGGCCGAAGAGCGCCGCCGCAACCTCCAGGAGCTGGTGAATGCGGGTCTGCAATACCAGGAAGAAAATGATGAGGGAGACCTCGAGGGATTTCTGGCCTCCGCCGCGCTCGCCAGTGATGCCGACAGCAAGGACACGGCGGCCGACAGGGTCACTTTGATGACGTTGCACAGCAGCAAGGGACTCGAATTTCCTGTGGTGTGTCTGGTGGGATTGGAGCAGGGCTTGTTCCCGAGCTATCGCTCCCTCGATGATCCGGCATCGCTCGAAGAGGAGCGCCGGCTTTGTTATGTCGGCATCACCCGGGCCAAAGAGCGTTTATTCATCTCCCACGCCAGTGAGAGGCGCTTGTGGGGCGGCATGCGCGAGCCAGCCATGCCCAGCGTGTTTCTGTCTGAATTGCCGGAAGGTCTCGTGCAGGGCGATGTCCCTCAAAGCGGGGGAGCGGCGCTGCGCCGTGAGCAGCGCCTCGAGCGACTCACCCGTGTTGACCGCCAAGATTCCCAACGGGTGGCTTCCGGTGGGGCAACCGGAGCGCCCGCCAATGCCGTGCGTCGCCGCCAGGCCGGACCATCCCCAGGGAAAAGCTGGAGTGTGGGCGATCAGGTGATTCATGCCAGCTTTGGTGTTGGGGAGATCACCCACACCTTTGGCAGCGGTGAAAAGGTGTCGATTGCCGTGAAATTTGCGGGCATGGGGCCGAAAATTCTCGACCCGCGCTTGGCACCTATTGAGCCTGCTGGAGGCTGAGCGGGTGGAGCGTCCAGGCCTTCCTGTCCAGCTCTTGCCGGCACTTCAGGCCAGCGCATCAGCAGCTGGAGTGTCCCGTTTAGCCCTCGTGGGCGGCGCTGTGCGTGATGCCTTGCTGCATGATCAGCATTGCGATCCATGGCGCGACCTGCCGGATCTTGATTTGGTCCTGGAGGGCTCGGCCTCCGAGTTGGCGGCAGCGCTGGAGCGACACTACGGAGATCAGCGGGTCAAGGACGTTCGTATCCACGATGCCTACGGCACCGCTGAGCTGTCGTTCGATGGCGTTTTGCTCGATCTTGCAGGGGCCCGGCAAGAGCATTACCCGGCTCCAGGCGAAAACCCTGTGGTGGAAAGCGGCTCCTTGGAGCGAGATCTGGAGCGCCGCGATTTCACGGTGAACGCGATGGCTTTGGAGCTGTCGCTCTCTAGCGATCGCGAGCCAGTGCTCTTGGATCCGCACGGCGGCCAGGCCCATCTGGCACGCCGTGAACTTGCCTTCTTGCACGCCTGCAGCGTGGCCGATGACCCCACAAGGGTGGTGCGGGCCTGCCGTTATGCCGCGCGCTTGGCGTTCGTTTTGGCACCAGAAGCGCAGCAGCAGATCAACCAAACGCTCGAGGCCTGGCCTTGGTCATGGACCCACGGCGATGCGCCGGGTGACGCTCCCCCTGCTCTCGCCACGCGGCTGCGCATGGAATTAGAGCTGCTTTTTGCACAAGAGCCATGGCCTGAGGCTCTGATCGCTCTGCAGTCCTGGGGAGCTTTGAGTCTGCTGGACCCTGCCCTGCAGGCTGATCCCCGCCTGATTCGGCGTTTGCTTCAGGCCCAGCGGCTGCAGTTGCCTTTGTTGCCTGCGCTTGTGGCTGGAGCGGCTGACCCGCTGGAACTTGCGGCTCGGCTGCAGCTGCCGCAGCAACAGCTGCGCTGGTTGCAGCAGATGCAGGCGCTCAGCGCTTGGCTGCCAGCCAACGCGTGCGAGGACGCCTCGGCTGGCTGGACGGCGGAGGAATGGTGTGATGCCTTGGAGCAGCAGGCCTGGGGTGCGGAAGCGGTGGCGTTGCTGGTGAGTCAGAACCCGGCGCAGAAAAGACCGTTGTTGCGCTGGTGGGGGCGCTGGCGCCATTGCACCTCTCCACTCACTGCTAAGGATCTGTTGGCCCAG
>Ga0208543_1000045_pt1 | contig 38914 bp, 16 predicted proteins | sample DEB08_DNA_14_FD_185497 | JGI IMG/M metagenome (GOLD analysis project Ga0208543, IMG submission 185497) | Aqueous microbial communities from the Delaware River and Bay under freshwater to marine salinity gradient to study organic matter... | ecosystem: Environmental > Aquatic > Marine > Coastal ...
TTCTTCACCTTTTATCATTTTAAGTAAATCAGCGGTTGACACTATGAGATTATTATTAGTGATATTGGTTTCTTGTTTGGTTTCTTCTTCCTCTTTTGCAAATCTCTTTTTAGTAGACAACTCAACATAATCTTTGTTTGCATCAAGAAGAGTTTTCATAAGTGTCGATACCACTTCAAAGGCTCGAGGAGATTCAGATTGTTTAGCAATTTCAACCATTTCTTTTACAGCGTCATCCCCTAATCCAATAATGTTTTCGATGTTTCTTTTGGCTAATTCGATGTCAGCAATGTTTTCAGCTGCTTCTTTTGAAGGACTGGCCGGCTTTGCTGGTAACGAATCTTTTTGAACTACCGGAAGATTTTCTTCTTCCTTTGGTATTTCATCGAGATTTCTTATACCAAGAGTTTCATCGATTTTGTTGTTCATTACATTTCTCTATTCGTTATGTAAATCATAAACTCGCTTGGAATGACATTAAAGTTTTTGTTTAATATCGCCTTGTCATTATTTATAGCGGTTGGATAGTCGATTCCTGCGACTGGCATATATTTAACCATTTCCTTTTCTACAAAATAATTTAAAAATTCATCTCTAAAACGTATAAAATCTTCTGGTCCAGTTTTATCATGCCTTAAATGTACTTCGATAGCCATGTGTTTAACGTGTTTAGATATAAAATCTAAATTTTCTAGAGTTAAAATATTATATTCTCCACCTTCACAATCTATCTTAAGAAAGTCAATGTGATCAATATTATAATCTTTAACGAATCGCGAGAAAGTATATTTTTTATATTCACCTGCAATATCTACATCATATATTTGTTTTGAGTGACCGTCATGTGTCTGAATAGCAGCATGTACTGGAACAACAGGAGATTCTATGTTATCGATTACGTAATCAACCGTGTTCTTAATTGCAACTTTAAGATATTCACGGTTTGGTTCAATCATATAAACCTTTGATGCACCTTTATCAAGCGCGTGACAACTAAACAACCCAATGCACGCACCAACGTCTACGACTACGTCACCCGGTTGAACAGTGTACCACCAATCATAATCCATCCGTTGAAAAAACTCTTTATACATGTTAAATACGTGATGGATATTCAAAGGACCAGTATCTATGTGTTCGTTCAATGCTTTCATAATTAAATTCTCGTAATATACAACATAAAGTAAGAATTACTAATCGGTAAAGATTTCATTTTATTATCATCCCATATAAATTCTGGCTTCAACGCACTCTTTGCTCGAATAACATGATCCTTAGAATCTCTAAAAGCTTTTAGGAATGTATTTCGAAAGCGAAAAAATTTATTTAAATTTCCGTGGGTGTGTATTTCAATTGCCATGTGCTTTACATTATTAAGCATATAGTTTAATGCATCTTCAGTAAATACATCGTATTCAGCACCTTCAATATCTGCTTTTAAGAAATCTATTTTGTCTATTTTATATGAATCAACGAGCTCATTGAAGGTAATAAAATCTATTTCGTCATTAGATAAGGTATCATCTGGAGTTGTATATACACCATCAGAAGAACCAATAATGGCATTAATAGGATATACTTTCGGATCGGGCTCATTCATAATATGTTCGGAAACGTTTTTAATTGCAGCTTTAAGTAAATTGCGATTCCCTTCTACCATATAAACTTTTGATGCACCTTTATCAAGTGAATCTGCAGACATCATTCCAATACATGCGCCAAGGTCTACAACTACATCACCTGGTTGTACTTTATACCACCATTCATAGTCTTTGGAAACCCAAAACTCATTGTAAAAGGTTGACACCATTTCAAATACCAACCCACCCGTTTCCATTACTTGATTAAGGGCTTTTTTTCTATTTTTCACGTGTGCATACTCTTTCTCTCAAATCACTACTACTAAAACGATGGTCTCTTTTATTAAAATACAAATCAATATCCCTTTTACGGCAAATATCTTTTCCAGTAAATTCTTTATCGCGATACTCTTCACCTAGAACACGTACATTAATGGGATACATTTGAAGAATATCTTCAAGATCTTGCTCTGTACCATAAGGAATAATTTCGTCAACATAGCTTACGGCTTTGAGCTGTGTATATCTTTCGACAATTGTTTGAATAGGTTTGTTTTTTTCTGGACGATCAACGTTAGGATCGACCTGTAGACCGCAAATCAAATAGTCGCATTGAGCCTTTGCTTCTCTAAGCATTTGCACGTGACCCGCGTGGAGCAGGTCAAACGTGCTACATGTAAAACCAACTTTCATAATTATCAACTTTTCAACAACAAACTATTATATACTATTTAAATCATAATGTCAACTTATACATAAGGATTGACTGGAGGTGTAGTATTTAAGCCCGGACCTTCAATAAATTCAATCGGAGTAAAATCATTGGAGCTTGTATATCTGTGTCCTTTAGTTATTCTCACTGAGTGAGCAAGATCACCAGCATTCCATTCATACGAGCCTATGAAAGAGGTTGGACCAGTATATGCATCAGTTGGCTGAAGACCTCTCGCAAATATATTTATTCCTCCTATAAATTTGAATCCGGTGGTAGTTGTGCTTAGATCGCGCCAACCCTTCCAAACTCCATCAATCCAAAAGTCCGTTCTAGAAGCATCGAACTGCACAGCAATGTGAAACCATTGGTTAGTAGGTATTGAAACAGTGTAACTATTGCCGCTACCGTCATTTGTAACCGATAATCCGGAAGCCGATAGTGATACATTTCCACCTTTGTATCGATCCGTTCTAAGAGACCCGGCCGGCCAAGCGCCTGGAAATTCATAAACACCTGTGCCGAACATGTGTTGTAGATCAAGTGAAGCTAATTTTATCCACGCCTCTACAGTTATGGCACCAGGTATATTTTCAATTCTTTTCCACATTCCACCCAAAGGACTAATAACATCGTCACCAAATAAGCTATCAGATGTAGCTATAGTTGGTGCGGTAGTAACATAATTAACAAAAGAATTACCATTAGGCGCTAAATCATGTACATTATTATTATATACTTTAATAAGAGATATTACTTTATCCCAAAATGGATCTGTGCCTGGTTGATGAGTTAATGGAACAGTTCCTATAGTACCCCAACTTGGTCTAGGTAATACCCAAACACTTGCACTAGTATCAAAATTTGTTGGAGCTGAAGTTATTGTTAATACATTCCATCCGCTTAAATCTTGATTGAATACAGCAGCATCGAAGAACATGCCATACATATTAGTAACACTACTCACATCCCAAGAACTGATATCTTCATTGAATGCATCAGCATTGTTGAACATATATTGCATATCAGTAACATTACTCACATCCCAAGAACTAATATCTTGATTGAATGCAGTAGCACCGCTGAACATAGACCGCATAGTAGTAACAGAACTTGTGTTCCAAGTTAATGGACGAGTAGGCTCGTCAATTATATTAATAGTTCCTAACATGTCAGGGTGTAATGTACATTGATAATATAATGTATTAGGTGCAGTTAATGGCACAACAAATGTAACGTCTCCAATCGTATTATTATCAGTTACTCCGTCGTTGTATGCTGTACCGCTAGTATCTGTTTGGATTTGGAACGGATGCGCACCGCTGGTATTACTGAATACGTATGTATGCCCTCTTGTCAAGGTTAGAGTAGGATCATCAACGTTTGTGCCACCTTGAGCATCGTCAGCAAATATGTAATTTAAATTTCCTGAGGCTGTTATGCTGAATGTGTATGGATCTGGAATATTGCCATATCCATTGTTGAATGCATCAGCAGCCCAGAACATCTGACTCATACTAGTAACACTACTTACATCCCAAGAACTAATATCTTGATTGAATGCATCAGCATTGTTGAACATTTCTGTTGTGTTAGTAACACTAGACATATCCCAAGAACTAATATCTTGATTGAATGCAGTAGCATAGCGGAACATCTTCCGCATATCAGTAACTCTACTTACATTCCAAGAACTAATATCTTGATTGAATGCAATAGCAGTTTCAAACATAGAATTCATTCTAACTTGAACGTTGTTATTTGTAATGAAATTCCAAGTTAATGGCGCACCACCATTGTTGAAGGATATAGTATCCTTAAACATACTACTCATATCAATAACACTACTTACATCCCAAGAACTAATATCTTGATTGAATGCGTTAGAATTGCGGAACATACCATTCATATTAGTAACACTACTTGTATCCCAAGAACTAATGTCTTGATTGAATGCATCAGCATTGTTGAACATATTATTCATATCAGTAACACTACTTACATCCCAAGAACTAATATCTTGATTGAATGCAGAAGCATAGTAGAACATAGACCGCATGTTAGTAACACTACTTGTATTCCAAGTTAATGGGACGCCACCATTGTTGAATGCATATGCGTTGCCGAACATTGCCCACATACTAGTAACAGAACTTGTATCCCAACCACTTAGATCTTGATTAAATAGATCAGCATTGTTGAACATATAAACCATAGTTGTAACAGAACTTGTATCCCAAGAACCGATTGGTTGATTGAATGCATTAGTATTGTAAAACATATAACTCATATTAGTAACACTACTCACATCCCAAGAACCGATGGGTTGATTGAATGAAGTTGCATTTTCGAACATAGACTGCATATTAGTAACACTACTCACATCCCAAGAACCGATTGGTTGATTGAATGTAGTAGCGGCGTTGAACATATGCTGCATAGTAGTAACACTACTCACATCCCAAGAACCGATTGGTTGATTGAATATGTTAGCACCGCGGAACATATAAGCCATATTAATAACATTACTCACATTCCAAGAACTAATGTCTTGATTGAATACAATAGCATTGTAGAACATACGATCCATATTAGTAACATTAGCTGTACCAGTTCCTGCAGCCCAAGTCAACGGAACACCACCATTATTAAATATATCAGCATCGTAGAACATATAACTCATATTAGTAACACTACTCACATCCCAAGAACTAATGTCTTGATTGAATGCATCAGCATTGCGTAACATATTAGTCATAGTAGTAACATTACTTACATCCCAAGAACCGATTGGTTGATTGAATACGTACGCCTGATAGAACATATACTGCATATCAGTAACACTGCTCACATCCCAAGAACTAATATCTTGGTTGAATGAGGTCGCAAGATAGAACATATACTGCATATTAGTAACACTGCTCACATCCCAAGAACTAATATCTTCATTGAATAGTGTATTCCTGAACATATTAGCCATATTAGTAATAGGAGCATCAGCAGCTATACCTTCACCAGGATAGTAAAAATATCCAGCAGGTTTTGTTGTCCAATTGGCGCTAGTAGGATCTGTTGTTGAAGTTAGAGCATAAGTGTAAGCGCGAGCGCTAAAAGGTCCCTGTGTACCCCAAACTGGCCTAGGTAATACCCAAGCAGTTGCTCCTGTATCAAAACCTGTTGGTGGTGTTGAATTACCCAAAGCAACACTAGCAGCCAGCACATTCCAATCACTCAAATCTTGATTGAATGCAGTAGCATTGTTGAACATATCTCGCATATCAGTAACATTACCTACCTGCCAAGAACTAATATCTTGATTGAATGCAGAAGCGCTGCCGAACATGCCATACATATTAGTAACACTACTCACATCCCAAGAACTGATATCTTGATTGAATGTAGCCGCTTCGTTGAACATATAAACCATAGTTGTAACAGAACTTGTATCCCAAGAGCTAATGTCTTGATTAAAGATTGCACCATAAGCAAACATTTCATCCATATTGGTAACACCGGTGGTATTCCAAGTTAATGGAACGCCGCCGTTGTTGAATGCGGTGTTTTCTCCAAACATTTGCGTCAGGCCGCCATGATCAGGAATAATGGAACTTAAAATCCAAGAAGAGAGATTTTGGTTGAATGAATTGGCTTCATAGAACATGGCAGTCATACTAGTAACAGAACTTACATCCCAAGAACCAATTGGTTGATTGAATGCCAACGCACTCTGAAACATAGCGTCCATCCGTGTGACATTGCTCACATCCCAAGAACTAATATCTTGATTGAATGCATCAGCATTTAGGAACATATTACGCATATCAGTAACAGAACTTACATCCCAAGAACTAATATCGTCATTAAACGTAGCATTATTATGGAACATTTCATACATATTAGTAATAGGAGCATCAGCACCTATACCTTCACCAGGATAGTAAATATATCCAGCAGGTTTTGTTGTCCAACTGGCGCTAGTAGGATCTGTTTCTGAGGTTAGAGCATATGTGTATGGACGTTCAGAAAAAGTCAGTGGGACTGATACTTCTATATGAACATCTAATGAACCGACTGTTGCTCCATATTGTGCAAGATAAAATGTTAAAGTATCTGCAGTATTATAAATTGTAGGAGATCTAAGATATGTTCTATTTCCTGTATTTTGGCCAACACTGCTTGTTTCTACATAAAGGTAGTACGATCCGTCTGCTGCATCGGTCCGGCCAGTGTTCGATGAAGCAGTACCGCTAGAGTCGCGGCCCCATGCCCCTGTGAGTGCGCCGGCGACTGGAGAAAATGTTGCGGCCTGATAATCTACACCATTACCACTCAACGATGTATTAGTTTCAAATCCCTCCCCGTCAGACTCAAAAGAATATGTTGTTGTGCCTATTTGAATATTATCTATTTGAATATCACCAGTAAACCCATCTGCTACTTTAGTATATTCAAATACTAACTGAATATCGACAAACTTATAATCGGATAAATCAACCGTGTATTGTGTCCAAGCGTTAGAATTTTGAGCAGGAATATTTAATAAATCTTGATAAAATCCTGATTCTTTTTTCACATATGGTGGGAAAGTTGGTTTTGAGGATTCTAACCAAAGAGGATTAGTATTAAGATCAAAATCAATTGCGTTTACGTCTACAACATTTAAGTTAGTGTTCCAACCAGATATGTCTTGATTAAACGTCACGTTATCTTTAAACATTCTGTTCATACTGTTGACGGTGCCAATAGGCCACGTTGATATATCTGTATCAAACGTTGTTCCAGTAAACATATCATCCATATTTGTTATGCCAACGTTATCTGCGGTCCACATTATTCCTTCTCTACCAGCTTCAGTATAATACGTGTATTTTCCTACATTAGCGGTTTGCCAATCAGCGCTTGTTGGATCAGTAGATACTCCTACTAATGGATATCTTACAAAGTTTGATGGTAATCCCCAATATGGTAGGTAATCATTTGTTAATATACCACCAGTGTTGAAATCTGTTGGTGCTGTTCCCGCGGGTGTTACTAATCCGGCTGTATCCCAAGAACTAATATCTTGATTGAATGCAGTAGCGCCATTAAACATATTGTTCATATTAGTAACAGCTGACACATCCCATGTTGCAATATCGGCGTTGTTGATATTACTACCTGCAAACATGCCTTCCATGTTAGTAATAAGATCAGAATATTTTGTTCGAATACCTTCAGCACCCGGCGTTAGGTCATATGAGTAACTAGCTGGAGCATATGTAGATCTCCAAGTGATATTTGTAGGATCTGTTGTTTCGCCTGTCAATGGATAGAACAATGTGCCATCTGTACCCCATTGAGGTTTCTCTGCTGTCGTCCAATTGGCATTTGTATTGACATCAAACGATGTGGGTGGTGTTGAATTACCCAAAGCAACACTAGCAGCCAGCACATTCCAACTCCTCAAATCTTGATCAAATGAAGTAGCATTAACAAACATATAACTCATATTAATAACACTGCTGACATCCCAAGAACTAATGTCTTGGTTGAATGCTTGGGCCCAAGAGAACATTCCTGACATATCAATAACATTAGAGGTACCAGTTCCTGTAGTCCAAGTTAGTGGCACACCACCATTGTTGAATACACTGGCACCGTCGAACATCTCTTCCATATTAGTAACACTGCTGACATCCCAAGAACTAATGTCTTGGTTGAATGCACTGGCATACTCGAACATATCACTCATATCAGTAACATTACTTACATCCCAAGAACCAATAGGTTGATTGAATGTTCTACACAATCCGAACATTCTGTCCATATTAGTAACAGAACTTACATCCCAAGAACTAATATCTTGGTTGAATTGGCTTACAGGCAGACCCCCACCTCCTAAAAACATCTGTTGCATATTAGTAACATTACTCGTATCCCAAGAACCAATGTCTTGGTTAAAGTAATTTTGAAATTGCAGCATATAACTCATGTCAGTAAATGTTGATGTATCCCAACTTCCAATTCCCACAAAATCTGAGTCTGGATAGCCCTGCGAGGTAAACGGACCAGCCAGCATGGCCTCCCCAGAGGTTATTGGATCAAAGGCACCTATTCCTTGATTCGGATAATAAGTGTACCCAGTAGGTGCATAGAGATCTCTCCAACCGCTTGTCGTTGGATCCGTTGCTGCAGCTAAAGGATACTTGTAAGGAGAGGTTTCATAATTAATAACTGTAGGAGTGGTGCCCCAATTCGGCCGAAAGCCACTAGGTAACGAAGGTGCACCAAAACCATTAGGTTCTGAAAGTATATGTGCTACATTCCATGTTCCAATAAATTTATTAAAGCTGGTGTTATTTTTAAACATGTTATTCATGTTTGTTACGTTGCTCACATCCCAGTCGTAAATATGAGTATTGATGCTAGATTCTGCAAACATTCCTGACATATCAGTAACATTAGAAACATCCCAAGAATTTAATGATGCGTTGGTACTCGAATCTTGACCATAAAACATTTTGCGAGTAGAAGTAATATTACTAAGGTCCCAAGCAGCAACTTCAGAATTGACGTGATCAAAAGGAATAGCATCTTGTCCTGCGGGATTCGAACTTCCGCCACCACCACCACCGCCGGTGCCCATGCCGCCTCCACCTCCAGCTGGAGTCCCTGTCCCAGTAGGATCAATCGAGAACATGTAACTAAAATCATCAAACGGTGAATCTCCCGCTAAGCCATAACCAGGAAAAAATTCATAGCCAGAAGGTGCGTGATAAGTACGCCACAAAGTAGAAGTTGGGTCACTAGTGAGTAGCGGCGATGTATATACTAATTTAAACGCAGTGGAGATCCAAGCGACAGGTGCGCCCCATATTGGTCTACTGTTAGGTAATATCCAGGCATCTGCTCCAAAATCAAAATAAAATGGAGCTTGAGCGATATTTGTTACATTCCATCCGCTTAAATCTTGATTGAATGCATCAGCATTCCTAAACATATAACGCAAATCAGTAACATTACTTACATCCCAAGAACCAATATCTTGATTGAATGCAGTAGCATTGAAGAACATACTATACATATTAGTAACACTACTCACATCCCAAGAACTAATGTCTTGATTGAATGCATCAGTACTGTAGAACATATAACTCATATTAGTAACATTACTCACGTCCCAAGAACCGATTGGTTGATTGAAGGCCGATGCGTCATAGAACATATAATCCATACGTGTAACACTACTAGTGTTCCAAGAACTAATATCTTGATTGAATGCATCAGCATTGCGGAACATACTATACATATTAGTAACACTAGTCATAGTACTAGCAAAGTTGCCAGATAATGCTACACCACCATTGTTGAATGCAGTAGCACCGCTGAACATATATTCCATATCAGTAACACTACTTACATCCCAAGAACCGATGTCTTGGTTAAAGACGCCGCCGGAGAACATACTACGCATAGTAGTAACACTAGAGGTATCCCAAGAACTGATATCTTGATTGAATGCTTGTGCATAAGAAAACATAAACCGCATATCAGTAACACTACTCACATCCCAAGAACTAATATCCTGATTGAATGCATCAGTACTGTAGAACATACTATGCATAGTAGTAACAGAACTTGTATCCCAAGAACCGATTGGTTGATTGAACGCATTAACATTGTAGAACATATAATCCATACGTGTAACACTACTAGTGTTCCAAGAACTAATATCTTGATTGAATGCAGTAGCATTGGTGAACATATAACTCATATCAGTAACACTACTAACATCCCAAGAAGTAATATCTTGATTGAATACATTGGCACTGCGGAACATATTACTCATATTAGTAACACTACTCACATCCCAAGAACTGATATCTTCATCGAAATAAGAGGTTCCAAAGAACATCTCCCTCATATTAGTAACACTGCTGACATCCCAATTATCAATTAATTGATTAAGAGGTGGGTTGTAACCGGTGTTTCCATCCCCGTGAGTATATTTGAACATCTCACTCATATCAGTAACATTGCTCACGTCCCAAGAACCAATAGGTGTTTTAAAAGCAGAAAAATTAGAATAGGTAAACATACCACTCATATTAGTAACAGAACTTGTATCCCATGTAGCTATATCTGCAGCTTGGTATATAAGAGCGTCCCCAGTGCCTGGAAAAATATTATAATTCGATGAGTCGCTTCCAAGAAAATTCTTGACGTTAGTAGGAGGTGTAGAAAATAAGTATCCAACGTAGGGTATAAATTCATATGGTGTGCCTGCATAATTTCGAGTGGTTGCTCCATCAGCATGCTCGGCCCACGTTCGCATTCTCCATAATACCTTGCCGTTCGGGCTCAAGAAACCAGGAAGTTTTTCAGAGGTTATGCCAGAATTTAATTCAAAGTCTGCCGGTTTGTTGTCTATAAAGTAAAAGGTCCAAGAACTAAGATCTTGATCAAAAGCAGTTGCGTTCTTAAACATATCGTCTGCCGCAAGAACGTTTTTGCTAAATCCGTTTGGCTGATATGTCATCCAAGTAGCCACGTCAGGATCGTTAAACGTGGAGCTCCCTTCGAACATAGAAGTAAAATCTGTAAAATGTTCAGTTGCACTTATACCAACGTTTGGCGTAAATGTATAACCTGCAGGAGCATAGTTATCTCTCCAAGTTTGAGAAGTTGGATCCGTTGCTGAGTTTGACAAAGGATAGAAATATCCATTTCTCTGGCCCCATCTGGGTTTGTTTCCTTCTGGGAATGATGCTGAGGTACCGCCCACAAAATTAGTAGGCTCAACGAGGATTGCAAAGGCGTCCCAGTTGTTTAAGTTTTGATTAAATGCAGTTGCATTTCGAAGCATGCTGGTCATATTAGTAACACTACTTGTATTCCAAGAACCAATGTCTTGGTTGAACGCTGCAGCGCCTTCAAACAAACTCGTCATATCAGTAACAGAACTTACATCCCAAGAACTAATATCTTGGTTGAATGTAGTAGCATTTTTAAATGTTCCTTCCATATTAGTAACAAGCGAAGTATTCCAACTAGTGATATTTTGGTTAAATGAACCAAGGCCATTAAAGGCGTTTTTCATATTAAGCAAAGAAGCAAATTCCCAATTCTCTATAACCGGAATCATTTCGCTGCCTGAAAACATCTCTTCAATGCTTTTCACCGAAGCTAAATTCCAGTCGTTCCAATAACTGTGATTTTGGAATGTAGCAGTTATTGGAGCAGACAAAGAAGTGTTGAGAAGAATTTTTGAAATATCAGTCGCAGCCGACATGTCCCAAGAGCCCATATCGATAATGATTTGGCCATTGTCGATTTCTACATTCGAAAAGAAACCACTGAAAAGTTTAATATTTTCTCCGCCAGAAACAAACCCAACATTAGGCAAGAAGAAAGTGTTATTTATAGATGAAGGTCCTTTTAGATTTAAAGTTGTCGTTAGGTCAAACTCGACACCAATGTTATTGACGCTGATCCCTTTGGACCATTCAGGACTTGATGGGTTAGAAGCAACACTTGTTGGATAAAGAGTTGATTCAGCAATCTTATTCCACTTTGGATAACCAGCCAAATTCGATCCAGTAGCAAACTCAGTAGGAGTAGATGCGATTATGTAGAACACCCAGCCTTTCAAGTCTTGATTGAAACTAGAGCACCCTTTAAACATTCTATCAGCAGCGGTTACATATTTTAAGCTGCTTCTTTTCCACAGTTTAATATCTGGATCATTAAAAGATGTGTTGTCTTGAAACATTCCAGTGAAATTTGTAATTGGCTTTTCAAATGTGTATATGCCTTTATTCGGTACAAATTCATAAGTATCTGGAGCCAGGTTTGTTCTCCAAGTTACATTAGTTGGATCAGTCGCAGAATTAGACAATGGGTAAAAATACGGCTTAGTAAGTAATTCTGGGTTGTGACTGACATCACTCGCGGATAGTAACCCAGTTGTAGACCATCCACTCCCAAGGTAGCCGGCGTAATATCCAATGTCTGATATAACCTGAACATGCAAGTCTGCGGCCGCACCGGAGTAAACAACTCCCTTAAACGGCTTAAGTAGCATATTTGAAAGATTTGCGTATTTAGAAGTAAATCCATCTGCGTATACTGCTGGATCTGTAATATCACCGTCTAACACGAGCGCGGATGGCCTCGAGTTCCTCGTCGCTGCGTTCGAGCCTGTGAGGAGATTCGATAAATCCCATTTGTCTATAGCGCGATTCATATGAAAAAATGCTTTTTCTATTGACAAAACATTTGACATGTCCCAATGGTTAATTTGTGGGCCGATTTTAGGGGGAAGACCGTCGCTACCATAATTGACTCCGTTAAAGTAGCCTGCGGGGTCGCTGCCGCTGTCACCTTGCCAAGCCCCCAAACCAGCGCCCGCGTTCCACCCACTAGAACCGTCGGGGAAACCATCGGTGCCCCTGGTAGGAGCAAACCGGGTAAAATTCTTAGCGTTAGAGGAAACGTTCCAGGCAGATCCTCCGATTGATGTATCATCTCCAAAGGTTGTGATGTATGTATTGAAAAGGAATTTAGCAAAAGTGACTCCGCTGCTAACATCCCAGCCTCCAATATTCCATTTCCAGCTTCCGGCTGGATTACTGCGGGCGCCGTACATAAACCCGAACATGGTCTCAAAATTCTGCACATTTGATGTGTCCCAGCCAGAAAGATCTGTGTCAATGTATCGGCTATATTTAAACATTTCGGACATAGTTGTAGCTGAACTCGTGTCCCAATTTCCAAAATCATTTGTTGGATCGGCCGTCGAATTAGAAAGAGTTTCCCAATGGGCTTGATAAAAACATGCGCTGAAATTTCTTACATTTGAAGTATTAAGACTTCCTATATTGGTAAGCATTCCGTCACCGCAAGAGCCAAACATCATGTACATGTCTCTGCAACCTGACGTATCTATTATCTGCGTAATATCAAATGGAGCGGTTGGTGGAAGGCCGGCATTTCCATCGGCTCCAAATCTAACAAAAGCTCTAGAAAATGAACGTATGTGAGAAGTATCTTGAAGCGTAAGATCTTCGATTGTCCAAGAAGTTGTATCAGAGCTGCCGCTATACCACAAAAACCTATTCATAGTTTTTAAATTTGACAGATCAAATGTTGGCCATGTAGTAGGCCTGCCTTTGGCACGGGCGTGACCCCAGTTCCCGTATAAGTTGGGAGTATCGCTTGCAAAATTGTATACATTACTGAGATCATTCCAAGGGAAAAGATTATGCAGATTTCCGTCACCCCATTGAATGCATTTGATAACGTTGGGGCCGGTCTCTGCACCGCCGGCACCATAATCGTTCCAAGGATTAAATGTGGCATTTTTGAAATAAAATTTAGCTTGCCAAGGCCCGTCCCCAACAAATGTATGTTTAATCCCCCCAACAATAAGGTACCCCTCATCATCATGATATGTTGGAGCATACTTTTCAATAGGTGATCCATCACCCCAATCAATGTATGCTTCGAAATCGTCGAGATCTGTCGAGAGGTTGTTCCAAGGAATAAGTTGAGCCGAAAAGGTGCGATGACTTGGTGCAAACTCTAATATCATTGGTCTTTGTGACATCAAGTCAGGCGCTGGACCTGAATCTAAGGTTACCTGATCGGTAATGTCTTCATACATGTAGGTTAGGCCGTTGCCGCCTCCACCAATTTGATACCCATTCCAATGAAGAAATCTAAACTTATACACTTTCCCAGAAAAAAGCGATCTTGCTAAGATCCACTCTTTTTCAAACCCTATATGACCTTCAGACGCGCCGTGGGCTGCCCCTGGGTTATAATCATTGCCGGGAATATACTTATTACTCCAAAACGTAGGAAACCAAGTGTCCCACGATCTTTCGTTGTATGGCAAATCTTCTTCATTAGAGACCCATTTACTCCACACTAATCCTAGTGCAGGGGTCGCCGTCTCGCGCGAGTAATCGTCGTCCCAGTCATAGCCATAGCCTTGATAAGTATCTGTATTCTCGTAATAGTTTTTCGCAGCATTAAGTAACGCCCCATACTCCGAAGCTGATCTTACTAACACGATGTCAGGTTCAAGATGGGCTTCTACGAGTGGGCCCTCCAGCCGTTGTCTAACTAAAGTTCCGGTGGGCCACTCCGCCTTGGCCGCTTCAATGTCAGGAGCTATAAAAGTGGAATTCCTGTTGGAATTACTGTGATAAGTATAGTATACTTCGCCTGCGCCGAACCATTGTTCCCAGTAAGGTTCATTATTTGATTCTAAGGCACAGCCATCAATGTCTGGTGCCCAAAGGTCTGGATCATAATCACTACGGAAACTTCCATCGCCAGAACCCTCAACATAACCATACGCTATTCTGTTAAGAAGATCCGGTTGATCGTCATATTCACCTTTGGTAAAATTATAAGGATAAGGTGTATAGTACTCATCATTGTTGTTATGATATGAATATCTAGTTAATGCTTTGCAATGAGCAGTGACATCCCATTTTGTTAAATCTTGGTTGAACGTGATTGCGCCCCAAAACATCCAATCAAATTGTATGCAATTAGAAACATTCCAGTCGCCAATATATTGATTAAATAATACGTGACTTTTAAACATGGCAAACATACTAACAACACTAGATGTATCCCAAAGACCTATGTCTGGATCATTAAAAGAACTTAGTGCCTGCGATTCATCGGGTGACTCCATAGCAAACATGTAGTCCATATTAACTATGGGTAATAACGTATAGATACCATCATTAGGAACAAACTCGTAACCACCGTTAGGGGCAGAGTTTTCTCTCCAATAGGGGTTTGTAGGGTCTATCGGTGAGTTTCTTAGAGGGTAGTAGTATCTGTTGACTGCTGGAATATATTCAGACTTTTCTTCTGGGTCTATAGAGTCAAGAGGTGTATTAATAATAAACTTGATAGGGGGCTTTTCTTTAATAGTAGTACTAAAATTTAATTCTGATAAGTCACTATTAAAAGATGTTGCGTTAAAAAACATTTCATCCATGTTGATTACGTTAGATACATTCCAAGATGCAATAGACTGATCGAACGTTGGATTGTTTTTAAACATTTTTTCCATATTAGTACAACTGGAAGTATCCCAACTACTAATATCTTCGTTCATAGTACAATTTTCAAACATGCCAGACATGTCTGTCACATTGGACATGTCCCACTTAGAAATATCTACTAAAACAGCCATTTAATTTTACCCCGTGTTCTTAAACATATCTGTTGTATTAGTTACATTTGAAAGATCCCATTCGCCTAAGTTTGAATTGGCTCCAGTAAATGATGTACAATCTTCAAACATTGAAGCAGTAGAAGCACCAGGTTGAAATAATGGATAATCTGGCGCAGTAAAGGTAATGAGATTTTCGTTTCCTTTGAACATGCTTTCAGCAGTAATAAAAGTGTTTGTTCCCCATCGTTTAATATCGACAACACTATCATCAAACCTAATTTGGCCGTCTACAAACTTAATCTTAACATCATAAGTTCCTGAGTTTGTATAAACATGGGATATACTAGTATTAGATACTCCGTCAGCAAGTTCTGTTAATTCGTTTGTTCCATCCCCCCAATCAACTGTAAAATACGTACCACTATTATCTACATTAATTGTTGCAGTGTTTGATGTCATTAAAGATTGATTGAGTGTTACTACCATTTCTTGTGCACTCGGTTGTTCAATATTTTTGATAATACCATAATCATCGTCATACTCTATATTGTTATAAGGAATTGTTTCTGATAATAAATCGGTTGGTTGCCCTTCTGATGTTAATCCGGGTTGAATTGAAATGTTTTCTTCGAATTCTGTATTTAATTCTGTGTTTGTAGCGAGATTTGTATCGACAAATTTGATAACTTTCTTTTCTCTTTCCGGTCCAAAAAACCAACCTTTCATTTCAAATTCAAGAGTCCACATAATTGCTTGGCGTTCTTCAAAACTGCCTTCGTAAATTTCTTCAGATGAAACACTATTCAATATTAAAGGAATATCAAGTGGATCCATTCCCGGGATAAGTGTTATCGTGTTGGTCATGTCGGGCTGGAAAAACGGTACAATTTGTTCTACTAATTGAATAGCGTCTTCATTATATTTTGACATAATATAAAGACTAAAGTTAAAATTGTATGGTGCACCAGCGTATAAGAAATTACGAGAACCGGTATCAGGGTCTGCAGCTATTTTTCTTATTTTTCTCGTTGGTGAAATTTTTCTTGTAGAATCATATGTAATATTATTAATTTCGAACGACATTCGCGGAAGAGTAATAGCAGCCTTACGATCTATGTTTGGATCTTGAACTACACGAGCTAGAACTTTTTGATAAGGTGCATACGAAATAGGTACTATGAAATCGTGAACTACATTACCACCAGAGTCTGTTCTACATACTTTTAATTGATTAAAGTACGTACCAAAAAGGGCAACGTATTTTCTTGTTGATTGATTGTAAAAATAATTAGCTATAGCCATGTTAAATCCTAATTATTATCTGGTATGCTAATTTGCTCGCTGAAAGGATCGATTTCAGTAAAATCGAGAATACCATCAGCCGTTTGTTCAAAGTCTAAGTTTTGAGAATATACGTCAGTTGTTGCTAAACTTTCAAGAGTACTAACAACATCATTATTAGCGCTATTGGCTGTAGTATAATTTTTCCAATAATAATTATCAATGTTTTCGCGACCAGTTTGGAATCTTTCGTTTGAATATTCCATTAATTCACATCTCAAATCAAATACTTGAAGATCACCGGTTTGATAAAAAACTGATTCGTGCTCTACAAATTTAATCTCAAACATTTTATCATTAAGAGGGAAGTAAATCAAATCACCTTCAAACGGCCGAGTATGGTTTGACTTTTCTTTTGTAACGTATCTTTCAAATGTTCTACGTGCAACAGTGAAAGTAATTTGATCTCTAATTTGTAGTCCAAAACGAGATAGAAAATCACCTTCGCCTTCGAATCCATCTACATTCTTAATATACGTTTCAAATTCAAAAGTTTGATCAAAGATTGGAGTATCGGTTTCATTGAAAATACTATCAACGCCGACATTAGAACGAGTAATGTAAATAACATCGATGCCATACATTTTAATAGATTCAATTACAAGATCATCTATAAGATTTTGCTCGTAAAAGTTATCGTAATTTCTAAAATATGGATTGGTTGGCATGATGCTTATCCAATAAAGTTATATGTGAGTGGTTGAAGATTTTGTACCGCTTCTTCTTCCATTGCTCTTCTTTCTTCACGAGCCTCGCTAAGTATTTGTTCTCCATTGAATGATACACCACCAACGAGCTGCATGCCTGTAAACTTGGTTAAATTTGCGCCCCATTGTTCTTTCACGAGCATAGCTGCATAATTTTGTAGCCACCTATCTGTCCACACTTCACTAAAAACAGACGGATCAAGAATGTCATATGCTTCAACAATTACCCAAGTATCTACCGCAAGATTACTCGAAGTCGTATCAATGTGCAATCGATTAGCATGCCTATTATATCTTATATGTTGTTTACCTACAAGAACTTCTTGCATCATTTCAATATGCTGCATAGTCATATAATAATGCTGCATATTATAACCGGTCAAATCTGTAAGGTTATTTAAAATGAATTGATAGTTTACATTAAACATTCCAGCGCCGATTGACGTTGAAGATCTAATATTAAAAATACCAGAAATTCCAAGAATATCAGTCGGTAATTGAATATATCCATTTGATATATCATCTTCGGTAATTTGATGTTTGAGATAAATTAATTGACTACCATTATAGTGATATTCTCTCCAAAAAGAAACCGCTTCATCAATACGATCATCTACTTGTTCATCGGCAACATTAATTTCAATTACTGGAGAGCCGAGTTTTCTTAAAATAAAATCTTTGAATTCTGCTCTTGTCGTCGGCTGAGCCATAGCACTTTCCTGATAAGCTATTATTGTTTGTTATATTTATACCTTACTTTATTCTAGAAAAAAAATCCGTCCACGAAGTCCCATTGCGGCGCACTTCTTGTAACTATTCCGTTTGCTATGAAACTAGTTTCTTCTGCATCAGTTCCTGGGATTAATCTAGAATTTTCCGGATGTCTTTCCATAGGACATAAAGCCAAAAATCTTTGAGTTTCTATAGAAACATCTTGAATTATTTGAGAAATCCTATAGCGTTTTTTTCGTGTATCGTCTAAGAAAAAACCGTCTGATTCTAAATTGTATTTACTAATAATGCTAGTTCCTAATGAAGAAGGATAAGAATCTTTCCAGCTCCGAACAAGAAAAGAATCAATGCACTGCCACCCTTCTATTGTTAAAAATGCTTGATGTCTAGTAGTAGTAAGCAAATGACCATGATCATCAGTATGAATATGAAATACTTCAGCTGGATTAGTATCTGTAGGTGTTGAGGTTTTTATTTGTCTAACAACGCTTTTTCTATAACCTTGAGCTAGTTTGCCGCTATAGATTTCATCGCCAACAACAATGTCTTCAATATTTTTTGAAGTTGTTCCATCTGATAATAGAATAGATGTTCCGGGTGCAAACGAAGCCCAATGATAAAATGTCATACTAAATATCCATTTTACTCTTTATTTTTATTATTTATTAGAAGTTCTTGGCAGCAACGAAGAAGTCATGCCCAGCAGTCAAAACCGTTGTTCCTGTTCCTAATACACCAGAATATTCTTTAATTATAAATTCAATATATCCGGGTTGACCGGTGATTTTATTACCACCGGGAAATACACCTTGTACTGCAACGGCAACAGAAATTTTAATATCGCCATTCATCTGGAACCAAGCAGGAGTTGTATCGTCTTGTTCCCATTGAACATTAGTTACACCTGCTTCATTACCATTGAGCAAAGTTGATCCCTTATATAAAAATACTGTATCATAACTACCGAAATTTCCTTGTCCATCGCTGGATCGTGTCGTACTGGCCAATCTTGTTGTCTTAGCACTTGTTGTATAACAGTTCACCTGTATTTGATAATTGTCTCCAAAGTTAGACCCTTGTTGATTACTCCAGTTAGTATTTGCTCCACTCGTATCTAGTGCAGGAGTTTCGACATTAGTACTCACGGTGCCAGAAGGTATTGCTGACTTCACAATAGTAGCATCGCCATTTCTAAACAAATTAATATCTTGATAAACAGTACCACCACCATTCATATTATCATGACTATATTGAATATTAGTAGGATCGAATGCGAAAGTTGTAAGAGGAGCGCCAGTAGATGTATCTTGAATGAAGGTATTAAGTTGTCCTAAATTAGCACCAAGGCCGTTGTCTATTTTTATTACTTCAACTACATAAGATTCTGTTCCTTCGGTTGACGTATCATTTGAAAAAGTAGATGTCCATGAATGAGATTTATTTGAGGTATTAAAAGTTGAAAAAGTACTTGAACTAAATCCAGATGATATATCTGCTACACTCGCTGCCGCGGTAGCCGGAGAAACTATAGCGTAATTGTATCTTTTGTTAAAGGTTTGGGCATCTATGTATGCAGCAGGTGGCCCACCACTCATAGAAAAAGTATAAGTAATAGTGTCTCCTTCGTTTGGATTTCCACTTTTGTCATCAGTTAAACTGTATGTTGGTTCTTCATATATCGTAAGGGTATCAGATAGACTACCAGTCGAAACACCAAAATTGTCAGTAGCATCTAATGTAATTATAACAGTTTCAGCTCCTTCGCCATTTCTTGTTCCGGGCCTTGGCAAAGTTCTAAGTTCAAGCTGTCCTATATTGTTTGCGACACTAATAGTTATAACGCCTGTAGTTGCAGAAGACCAAGGAGCGCTACTACGACGCGTCGAGTTTTGTCCACTATAAGTGCCACCGCCATTGGGCCCAAACCTATCAAGTACTTCCCAATCAGACGTTGAAGATGTTCCTGAAATAGTATATCCTACTGTAGTATTAGCTGCAATGTTTGTAGTTGTAATAGTAAAAACAGTGCTGCTAGGCCATTGCCAAAAATTTCCTCCTAGATCAGTATAATTTTCAGTTCCTTCAACAATAGTATCGGTCGCCCAAGAAGCTGAATTATATACACCTTGTAGAGTACTTGAATCTACGATATCACACGATCTTTGAGTAAGAGGAAGTCCAGTTGTAACACCATTGCTATCAGAGGAAGCGGTATTAATTAGTATTGTTTCGAGACCTTCAGTTGCATTGTCTGCCTGAGCTCTAATATAAAGGGCGCCACTATTACTTGTAATTGGAACTGCAATTGTCAGACTCGCCGGTTGTGCGTAATTAGTGCCATCAGTAGAAGTCAATAGATCTCCGACTGTAATACCTGTTCCAGAAAGAGTAACATCGAGTGTACCGTTTGTTAAAGCAGAGCCAGAAATCGTATACACACAAGTGTCACTTTCATTTTCCGTAATACTTGTAGTACTAACTAAACCTTGAGTGTATTGAGGTGTAGCAGAAGTATCATATATGATAATTGTGTCACTTCTATTTGCTGTAGTACCTGTAGAATTACCAAGACTATCAGTGCTATTTAATATAATTCTTAAGGTTTCATTACCTTCTGTATTATTGTCTGCAGTTGCTGTAAATGGGCCAACTGCGGCAGTACCACCGTTAATTGTAAGTGTTCCAGTTAAAGAAGTTAAACTAATATCTCCGACAGAAATGCCAACTCCATCAACGGTGTATCCAACAGTTGTTCCATTCGGTACACCTTGCGTTGTTACTGTGAATGTTGCAGTGTCTGTTTCGTTTTCTCTAATGCCAGCGTTACTATTATATGTTGTTGTGAATTGAACACTATATTCGGGCAAGCTAGTATCAGTAATGTCAACGATGTCAAACGTATCAAGTGCTGAAACTGAATTTCCTAAACTATCTATACCATTTAAACTCATTTGAATCGTTTCTGTACCTTCAGCAGTAAAATCTGGAGTTGCAGTAAAAGAAAGAGCCGCTGCTTGAGAATTAATTGTTAACGTCCCAGTAAGAGGTACGCTGATATCACCGGCCGTAATACCTGTACCAAACATCGTATAATTAACAGTCGTTCCGTTTGGTACACCTATTGCGCTCAAATTATACGTTGCAGTATCTGTTCCGTTTTCTGTAATGCTATTAACATCAAAAGATCCAGAATATCCTGGCTTACTCGTATCGTTAAGAACTAACGTATCATTTAAAGAATTAGTTGGCTGGCCAGCACTATCAGCAGAATTAAGAGTAGCGGTAATCGTTTCAGCACCTTCAGTGGTAAGGTCTGCGGTTGCTGTGATCGTAAAGCTACCTGTTCCAGAGTTAATAGTAACAGTTGGTGTTAAGCTTGCAACCCCACTAATATCTCCAATAGTAACATTAGTACCAGATAATGTTACAACTACAGTCGTTCCATTTGCTACTAAAGTAGGATTAGCGGTTATCGTAAAAGTCGCAGTCTGAGTGCCATCTTCATCAATTGAAGCAACATCCCACGATGCATTGGTATAAAATATTGGAAGGTCGCCTGTGCCCGCAATATGATTATTATGAGGAAGCCAACTCATTCATTAATAACCAGTTGCGGTTCCATACCATATGCCACCAATATCAGCAAAAGTAAGAACGATACGTTGTGAGGTGGCTAATTGAGAAAAAGTTGTAGCAGTACTTGCGCCATTCGGCCATAACACACTAGGGCTTGTAAATCCTGAAATAGTAAAAAGACTTCCAGTCCTATTAATTGCAACGAGTGTACTATGTCCTGCGTAGTTACTCAAATTAATAGTACAATTTTGAGTTAATGTGACCGATAATACAGGATATTCTGGATCAATGGTATATGCAGCACCGGGAGTCGCTGTGGCAGCAGTCCCTTTGAGATTAACGTAAGATGCAGACGATGTGCCAGTTGCCAACTCTCCAAGCTGAGGAAAAGCGGTATCCACGTTTCCAACTGTACTTACTATTTGATATGGCGTAGTGCCTACTTTAAATGCCATAAGAAAACTATCCTATAAAAATATAATTTTCTATTATTTATAAAGAACATTAAGTGCGCGATATTCTTTCAATATCATTTTCCTCGCAAGCTTCTCCATATTGAATTTCTAAAATTTTTACTATGTAGTTAGTGTTATTTCGTAATTGATGCCAATGACCAACAGGTATATCTAGCTTTTGATGTTTTGTCATTTCAATTGTTTTGAGCAAATCACGATGAGAACCTATTAAAACGGTAGGATATCCTACGACTACAGTCCATTGTTCAGATCTTTGTCGATGTCTCTGTAAGCTAAGAGAACTTCTAGGATTTACAACTAACTCTTTTACTTTAAATTCTGGATACTTTTCATACCCATGAAAATTATAATTTTCATAAAGAATTTTATAGTAACCCCAAGGTTTTTCAGTTATCATAAAAATAATCCCAAACAAATACGGTTTCTTTTTCTGAAATCATTTCCTTTAAATTGTATTTAAGTGCTGTAGATCTATGCACATACCAATCTTCATAAGGATAATTTTCATTCCAGAATGAAACATTAGGTACCAATAGTTTATAATCGTGCTTATAGAAAATTTCTCTCGCTGCATCTCGTCCTTCCTGACCAAGTCTATAGGCATCATGTTCGTAAGTAATAACGCCAAAAGTATGACTATTGAATGGAATTTGTTTTAATACGTCGAGTGAAGATTCATCACAATCAATTTGTAAATAATCAATTTTGTTTTCAAAGCTTAACATATCGAGAACATCTTTGAATTGAACTTTAGTAGCATCTAAACAAAGTGCAGTATTATTTCTTTCTAAACTAAATTCATAACTTAGCGCTTTATTATTATCTATTGATACACCTTTCCATCCCAATTGTTCGAGAAGATATGTGTTATTATGTATAGTAGGATGACCAGAACCAACTTCTAAATAAGTTCCGTTTTTCTTGCCATTAAGAACCGACAATACAAACATATCTTGAAAGTGCTTAGAATAATTGTTATTGATTGTTTCAATACCATCAAAAGGAAACTTCCATTTTTTTGGATTTTCTTTTTTATAATAGATGTAATCTGGAATACCAACAACGTTATTTAGTTTATGGATAACATCATATTTAACTTCTTCTTTAACATCTTTCCAAAACGCCAACTCAAAAAATCTTTCTCGACTCGATTGTACTCCGTCAAGAAACCAATGTGAAATTGCTTCTTGTACATAAAACCAATCTTTACCGGGATATCCTATATCATAAGGATCATCTTCTGCAACGCCGTTTACACTTAATCCAAGACCAAGCTGTGCATGCATTAAACATTCTTTCCATTGAGAACGTTGCTCATAATAACTTGCTAAAAAATAGTGACCTTCGGGCCTATTGGGTATTGTATTTACTGCATCTTGAAACATGCCTAAAACTGTAAACATACGGTTACCTTGACGCCTATAACATTCTCCAGCAAGAATCATACACTTATATTGAAGTATCTTATCATCAGTTAAGTCAGCAGCCTTAATATACAAGCCAACGGCTGCAGCACCTTGTTTAAGGTTATCATACTCTTTTGCCAATTCAAAAATTGTATAAGGATCTTTAACGTTTTTTGCATGACGATTTAAAATTTCTTTTAATTGAGTAGTATCCATCATGCATTCTCCAGCAATTCAGTAAACGTATCTTGAGGTATTTTTAAAACATAACAAGCATTATCTTGAAGACCGAATGAAATAAGTGCATAACCTTTATGGAAAGCCAGGCCTGTTGTAAACTCAATTACAAATTCGTTACCTGTTGTTCTATTCGTTTGATAGCCAAAAAATGTAAACTCTCTTGATTTTTTAATAACATTCCAATCATTATCCCATATTAAAATACGATGAACATAATGGCCATCTTTTCTGCCAAACTGATCTTTAAACAAATCTACTTCATGAACAAATGCCATTCTGTGTTCTGGTGTAATTCTTACTACTTGAGATCCTCCTCTGTGATCTCGTTTGACATCACTATCGCATTTTTCTTGATCAAGCTCTACAGTTTCAGTCGTTTGATCTTCAATATTATATTTTACAACTTCTGTAGGATTGCACCATTTAACAAAATGCCAAGGCATGTCTAGTATTGGCATCCAATTTTTTTCGCAATATGTTTTATCAGGCGGCGGAGCGGGAATTGGATTTCTTGAAATTTCTTTCCATTGGCCATCTACAAAATCAATCTCAGCCATTTCCATTCTGCCGGTTCCTTTATCATCGTAGCAGTCTCTACGTACCCCGCAAAGGAATAAGCGATTGTCCCACTCAAACAATCTTCCATCTTCTAAACCAATGAAGGTCCATGTTGGTTCGCCAGTATCAAACGTCATGTCAATTCTACTAGCATGAAGTATATTCATATCATCATCAAGATGACACATCACGTTATGAGTACGTAAAGTTACGTCATTTTCTGGATGAACGTATACTAAAGGACCCCACGTGTGATTAAACTTTTTGCCTTCACTATGATATAGCGTATAGTTTACGTGGCGAATATTAACTAATGGAGTTCCATCTTTAATAAAGATAGAAGGATTCATTAATCCTGTTTCGTTAGTTAATTCTGGTGGAAGGATAAGAGGATGGATAGACCCACCTCTTTTGAGCGCCCACGGGACAAGCCCGTGTAAGTCCAACTCATGCATAAAAACTCCATTATAAAAATAAGTCAGTAGATATTATATATCTACCAAGGCACGTTTCGAGTTTGCGTATCTCTTTTTCTTTGAGTGATTTTTCTTTCTATAACACCACGGGCTGTTTCAATTTCGCTCGTGTTATTTGCGTTAAGCCATTCTAAAACTTTTTCTTCAGTAAGATTACCAAATAATACATACGTTGAATCATCAATGTCATTAGTATCTAACGTAGAAGTGCCGTACCACTTAGCGTCATGATTTTCTACTGAATCAACTCCTATCATTGTCCATTCTACTCTTACAACAACGCCAGCAAGATTAGTTCCTTGAACGCTAGTTACATCGTCTGCAGTAACTAAAGATGTTATAGTAGTTGTGTAACTAATCATGTATTACTCACCTGTTCCGTCTAAATCTTCCGGTGGTACTATAGGAGCGTCTGCAGGCATAGCCGGAGTAACCATCTCTTCTTCAGTTGCCCAAGGTAAAGATACATCTGCTACAACATTTTCAATTCCTTCGATTTGTTTAAGAATTTGTTCATCAATGTGTTCTTGATAAGCTGGCATTGCTGTAACATGATCTTGAATCCATTTTAAAACTTGCGCTTCTGTTAAATTTTCAAAAGGTGTGAATTCACCTTCTGGAACATCAACTGATGTAAAAGGAGTAGCACCTTGAAACATACCTTCAGTACCGTTTTCATTTACGCCGACACAGTGCCAATATGTTTGTACTACTGCTTTATCATGCGATACGCCTGTTTGGCTAATTTCGTTTTTAACCTGAAGGCTTTTAACAGCCCAGCGATAAGTAAGTGACATATTATATTTTCTCCATTAATATTAAAGTTTATTTATAAGAACAGTGTAAACCATTCTATACCATTTTTCTTAAAATGTCAACCGTTTTTTTCTATAAGAGATTGAATTAAATTTTTGAGCTCATTAATTTGCTCTTGTTGACTATTTATAAGTTTTTTCTGTTCTTCAACAATTTCATTTTGCTCTTTAAAACCCTCAATAAGAAGAGGAATTAATTTTTCATAAGCAACAGTTTTATATTTGTCGCCTTCAGGCGCGTCATGAGCAGAATCATGAACAGCGAGTGGCGCAACTTTTTCTACTTCTGTAGATAATACGCCGTAATCTCTACTACCAGGTGAACCAACAACGGTTTCTTCGAGATCATCTCTCCAAGTAAATTCCATACCATTAAGCTTTTTGATCTTAGTAATAGCGTCATCAATCTTAATAATATCTGTTTTTAATCGTGGATCTGAGTATGCTGTAACGTTACCAGTCGCAGTCATATTTCCATTGTTGCATTGTACGTACCATCTCCACGAGGATGCGCTCCAACCACCAACACCAAAAACACTGTCGTGTCGTAAACCCAAATGCACTGCATAGTAGCCCCTACAATGGAAAGTTGCTAACGCACAATTATTATTATTTGTGCCACCACTATTTGTAATTTCGAATCCTTGCGCGCCGGCTGCGGATGCGATACCTGCATAATCTCCAATAGACAGCCGACCTAAATAGCTTCTACTATCAAATTGAATTTTCCATCGATTTGTCCTGGAATACTCATAGATGAGATTAGTTCTTATACTGCCTCTAACAAAGATTGGATTGGCAGATTCGCCCATGTACATTGACTGGCCGTTGTAATTGCCGTACCAGTGTTGCGCTTCCACTACGTATGCAGAAAAATCCCATCGAGGCCGGTTGCTGACATTATTAACACATTGGACTATATTTGGCTCTAGCTTGTATATTCTTGAAGTACTATCTAAATTTATGTTGTATCCCGTATCAGCACGAGTAGTGATCGTACCTACTCTAATAGTATCATGGAAATAAACTTGCATGGTCCCCCATCCAAGATTACGACCCATTTGAAGATAATTATTAGACGTATTGTAGTAGAAAACAGATTCAACAGATTCACTTGAATCATGGATTGCAAATTCCCAATAGTCTGCACAATTGGCTAAGATTCCAACATTAACACTAGCTGCCCATGATGATCCTTCCCAGCGATAATTTCTATCTGTGCGACCAATGTTTAAAGCACCTGGCTGTAAATTACCGGCTGCGTAGTTAGAGTTGCATATTTCACCATTGACGTATATAGCTAGCGACGAGTCTTGTCCATTATAAGTGCCAGCAGGACGTACAAAATATCCTGTATCATAGGGATCTATAATGGATGTAGCATAGAGAAACATATTAGGCTTCGTTTGCGGAGGTGCAACGAATTCTAATTGGTTATACATCGCGATCTTATACCAAGATCTATATGGACCCCATGCACTACGCATCCACAATCCTAGAATAGGACCGCCGACCAGTTGGTATCCATAACGATTGTTACCATCGTTGTAGTGCCACGACTGCATACCTACCCAGTGCGAGGTACCGTATGGCTGATTGGGTGGGTTACTCCAAGTGTCGATAAATCCTGAACCCCAATTAGCAACAGTAGTATTAAAGTCTTGTCGACCCCAGCCCATTGCACCAGTCCAATAGTTTGTGTTACCTGTAATTGTTGGTCTATCGTGAAATCTTATGTCGTATCGGCCACCATAATAATAACGACTACGATCTGTACCCGGTAAACCAATCATAGCCCTGGTTCTCAATCCAAAACCATTGATGTTTGATAGATTTGTTAAACCTGGCTGCACTCCACCTATATACGAAGAATTATAAGGCCAAGGATCTAAAAAGTACGTAGTGTTATTACGATCATAAAATATGGGAGCTCTCATATCGCCACTAGCTCTCCAACTACCAGAACCATCAACACCTTGACTCGAGAAAGATATCCTATGATATGTAGTACCGTTGTTCTTTAATGAAAGATGATGGCCCCATGTAGGATTATACTCGTAAGCCAATCCATACATATTACCCCAAGGCCAACTTTCACCAATTGTCCAAATTACTTTACCTCTAGTACCGGTCCGATTATAATCACCCATCATCCCGCCTTGATTTGTAGAAACGAGATAATTATCGAAGTAAAGTCTTCCGTTTTGGTTTGTTATATTGAACTCATTTGTACCATTAACAGTTAAATTAACTATATTTGAACCGCTACTTGGGTCAACGAAATAGGTTGAATTAGTATCTTCAAAATACGGCGCGACCACTTTCGTGATACCTTGAATATATCCACTACCAATAAATGCAGAACGTGTACCTGTATTATTTGCGCCGTCAGTATAGAAATCTAAACCTGAACCTGCAGTTCTGAATCTTGCATTATAACCATCTTGTAATGGAGATATCCAAATAAAGTCAGTATTATTGTTGTTTTGAATTTGTAATGCAGATGTCCAAGCAGCAGGATAGGAACCAAAATTAATTTCGCTTGTTCCATCAGACTTAATTGTAAGAGCTCTTGTATATGAACTTGTACCTCTAGTATTTGATTTCAAATAACGGATGTTGGTTGTATCATCAGGATCTAAATAATAGTTTGCGTTAGTATCATAAAAGCGATCGGCCTGCATATACGCAAGAGAATTAGTAACAATACCTTGAGTAGCGCCATCAGTAGCAACATATCTTAAAGATGAATGAGTAGCTTCATCATTAGACCAAAAACACGTCGCGCTAGCTAAGTCAAAAAGTACTCCTGCCGAATTTACTCCAGTGACATAGAAAAACATCGTGGTGCTCCAACTTGAAGTACCCGAAACCACCATGCATGCGTAATCTTCCCACTTGCCAGTACCTCTTTGATCAGTTAACCAAACAAAAGTACCAGATGCTCCAATAGAATTTGAAGCCCAATTAAATTGTGCGCCGGCTGCTAATCTAGCAGTAAATCGACAAACAATGACTCTATTATAAGCAGTCGGCGTATTAAAATAGAAACCGCCGCGGCCTGGCGTTGAATAACCACCAGTCCAATAATATCTAATATATCTCTTAGATTCGTTTGGAATACTACTACTAGAGAATCTACCTCTATATACTGTACCGTTACCTGCGTTATTGTACACGCCTGTAGAATTATATCCAAATTGGAAATCTTCGTCTGGATATATTTTTCTTCCTTTGTTTACGATAAACTTAGATAAGTTTTGATAACCTATCTGATCATTGTTTGTAGAAGCCCATGATCTTCTGCTATGGAATCCAAGATATCTTAAATATGTTTCGTCACCAGGCTCTGTCCAATAGTTTGTATCATTTCTATCAACAAATCTGCCAGCTTGTACATCATTCTCCATGTAAACGTTGCGATTGTTTTCCAACCACATAATTGCTACATAGTTAGCTGCGTTGCCGGCCCAGTCTCTACCAATACCATAATGAGGATTTCCGCCGGATCCGGCAAATTGTTGAGTAGAATATCCAATACTAAAACGTGTTGCATTTGTTCCAGAAGTACCTAAGACCCATTGCTTATAATTACCGCTTGATGCAAAAGCACCATCATAAGCCAAGAATTGAAGTGTGCCCCCGTGAGTTGAATTATTAACATATGAAGAAACAATCTTAAGTTGAGGATATTGACCTCTTAAATTAATAGTCGGTCTTCTTCCTTCTTGAAGTTCGCTTTGAGTATTATTATAATAATCACCAACAAATAGACGTGGTTGATCACTTGCCGAAGTGGAAACAAAATCACTCCAGCCGGATAGAGAAATGTTACTTTGATCTGGATGAAGTATTTCTATATTTCTGAGTCGAGAAGTGCCCGCCGGATTTGCATACCAATAAGGATAGAAACTATCGTCATAGAAAGTATTTGCGCGCATAGTATTAGCGTGAACTTGATTATTTATGCGCATAGGATAGTCAGAGTAAGAATCACCTGTGGTATTAAATTTCCAAACGTCTCTTCGAAGGTAATAATCTTTAACATAGAAGTTTAAGGAACCGCGCGTCCAAGCGTTGGCTTGCCCGGAAGCTTCTTTTTTAGCAATAATACCTGCTAAAGCAACTGGGTTACCAGCACCGCTTTGCTCCCTTGAAGCAAAATCCAGTCTTACTGTTGTTTGATCACCGCCGGCGTTATTATAAAGAGCTAGCGCTGGGATAGATCCGTTTATACTAGTAGTAGTATTGTCTTGTCTAACTAACAATCTTGTTGTATATGTGCCAGGATTTCTATAAGTAGCCCCACCCCACGTATAATAACTGTTTACCCCAGAAGATGTAAATCCACCGACATTTATATAATTACTAGCTCTAAGAATATTAGTCCGCGTGTCATTAAAGTACGAAATAAATGCAGGCGCTACGCGATATGTAGGGAATGGTTGTCCGTTTTGCGGATCAGTATCATCAACATCGAAAAAGTATGGTGCGCGCATACTAGTTGTAGCATAAGCGGTACCACCTACATGTAATCTATAAAGGTTCGGTTCGCCAGCTTGAAGAGATAAATTGTGTACGCCTGGTCCGCCGGCATCTGCTTTGTATTGAAATAATTCTACGCCTTGTGATGTCCAATTCGGGCCAAAAATACTACTTCCATTAAATCGAAGGACCATTGAACCGCGAGAGCGATCGTCTGCCCCCCAAGCCCACACTTGATCAGCACTAGCTCCATTTGAAGCGTCTGAAAATTCTATAACAGGATCACCAGCCCAAGCCCAAGCCCTAATTCTACCATTACCATTAGACGCGTTTTGCCAGTCTATCCAACCAGCTTCGACATCGTTGTCATCTCTTTTGATTCTAATTTGACCACGAACATTTAAACTAGTACTTGTCGCTCCGGGATCGAGATAATAAGATGATGTATCACGATCTCTAAATATATTTGCATCAATTACATCAGCAGTAATATCATCTGCTACTAAATCATCAACTAATAAATTAGATTCGGCATTACGGCGTTTGAGCATCACACCACCGACTTCTCTAAGACCGCCTCCTCCAGCCGGGACCGCATAGTTAACTAATAAAATTAATCTAACAAATCTACAAGCACCACCATCAGAACCGTTATAAGGCGTATGTGTTGGTGGGATTGTTGTATGACCACGGTATGTTACCCAGTTAGTATGAGTTACAACATTAGAACTAGTGACAAAGTATGTAATACCTGAATTACCAGCAATTGGATTCTTATCTTTATCGTAACGACGAACACCACAATATAATAAGCCATTAGAAGTGCCTGAAATATATCTTGCTGAAACTTCACCGTAAATAACTTCCCCAGGAGAAACTGGAATAAAATCAGAATCAAACGTTCTATATGAAGAAGTTCTTAATACATAACTACCTGCGAATGGACCGTCACTATTTTTAACATATTCACTTGTTGTTGAAGTTAAGAAATCTTCAGAACCACTTATTGATTTGGTTACTCGAGATTCAAAGTATTGTGTCATATCAAATAGAACAAGGTCTGCTCCACCTGAACCATATGCTGGATTTATCGATATGTTTTCATTTCCACCATTAAGTAAGAAATCTGAACCAATAACGTCACCTTGGAAATAAGCATTACCATTATCGAGATCAATCGAGGCTCTTGTATTTCCATTGCCGATAAAGACAATTTCATTTGGATTAGATGTACTAAAGTATGAACGATATGCACCAGTATTACCAGCCCAGAATATACCCCAGTTAGTAGCTGTATTCCAAATCCAATGTGAATAATCTTGAGCAACAAGAAATTTATTTTCTTCTCCACTATAATTACTCGATGTTAAGAATCCATCTTTATAAATCCTACCTTGAATGTCTATTGCAGTTTGAGTATAAGATGCACCAAGATTTATATAATTGTTGGTATTAGCAATATCATAGAAAGTATCAGCGCTTATACTACCACTGGCTTGCGTGCGCAAGTTGCCGACAATATTTGTAGTGTTTGTTACTGAAGCAGCTGGCACATTTGCTTGCGAAGCTCTTGTTTGTTGACCTTGTAAAATATCTGGTGATGAATTTGGTGGGTTAACTTGAGCAGGGACAGCATTACTACCATCTATTACATTTCCAAGCGTGTTAGTTTGACCAACAGCACTGTTTAATCCTGAATTAGTCCAAGCAGTTTCTCGTGTTATACCACTAGCAGCAATATAATGAAATCTTAAATATGAATCCCACGTATTACCGTGACCTCGAATCCAAACAGCTCTATTATTGTCTATTCTAACTTGTACAGTAACGTCATTTTGAGGACCACCCATTGAATGGTGATCAACAGACACACTATTGCTATTCCAAGAGCTTGCAACAATCCTACCGGCTGCATTACCAGAATAATTCACATCATCTTTAAAATAATACTCAACAATGGCTTTAGCGCCATTAGTATTCATTGTGAAAAGTTTAATCCACGTCCATCGAGTAGCGGGACTTAAAGATGCATTATAGAGATATGTGCCAGTTTGATACCATTCAGATTCAATTGGATTGTTTTGATTATAACCGCCTTGAATAAATGCATCATTTGCAGCACTAACAATTTCAAGTTTATCAATTCTTGATGTAGAACTTGGGTCAACGTACCAAGAAGTTGGATTTGTCGTGTCTCTAAATATCGGAGATCGAATTTCGTTGTTAGCTAGGAAGTATCCATTTTCTGTTCTTGCTTGTTCAACTCCGTTATACATTAATCTAAGAACACTATTGCTCTCGCCATACAAAAACCACTTATTATTTACGTCATCATATATTCCTGTAACAGTAGAATTATCATGCATGAATACTGAACGACCACCAATGCTAAAGCCTTCATACGAACCTGTAGCACCACCAGTAATTTGTAATGAACCGTAGCTTCCTGTTGGTTTATCTAATACGACACCAGTAGTTGCCAACTTAATAGTGTTCATTCTCGATTCAGATGCAGGTTCAGTAAAGTATGCATCGTTGTCTATATCTACAAATTTATATGAATGTACTTCAGGAGTGATTTCAGTTTTAGCATCAGTAGTAAGAATGCGTATAGCGTTATTTGTTGTTACGCGCCATTGGTCGTTTCCACCAAAACCCATATAAGTATTAAGATCACCATTATGACGAATATAATCATTAATATCAATTCTATTCATGATAGATGTACCAGCAAAGTCACCATAATAGGTACTATCATCTGAATCATAAAAAGCAGGAGCGTACATTCCAGTACTTGAAGTAATAGTCCCACTAACATTAACTGGTCTATTAAAATTAAAACGATTAGCGCCAGAAGAACTACTTACAATGTCAAAATTAAACGAGTGATTTGTGGCATTGGTTTCGTCTTGATAATATTGTAAATAACCAATAGAATCTGTTACGTATAATCTTATTCTTTGAGAAGCGCCACGACCAATATTAACAGTATTTGTAGTACCGCCACTATAAAAGTTTGCTGAATGTAATTCCGAGAGTTGAGCTGGATCTAAATAATAGCTAGGGGTTACTGAATCGTAATATCTCGGAGCATATACGTTGACTCTAAAATCTGCAGAATTATTATCTATTTGGAAGCGCTGAACGTCATTAGTTACAACTTCAAAAGTATCAGTATTGGCATTTGGAAAGCCAATGTAAGTTGTAAGATCGCCTCGATGACGAACGTAATCATCAATGTCGATTGTATTTAATTGAGAATTACCGGCCGGATCGAGGTAGTAGTCATTATTATCGTCATCATAGAATGTGCCGGCATATATGTTACCAGCCGTAAGCAAATCTTTATCATTTCTTATTTTGACTGTGTTTGCATCATCCATATAGAATCCGCCGCCTTGGCCGAATCCCAATTCATCCATTTTTAAGAATGTTGATGTACCGGCTCCAACTACATAAGCAGCATCAGTAGCATTTAATTGCATGCTGCCTGTTTCTACATGAATTCTATTATTAGCAATTGTATCTACTAATGGAGTATTATCGCTTGCCGTGTATGTTGTATAATATTGCCCAATGATTAAATTGCCATCATATTGAACCATCATAAGTGGAGAAAAATCAGCGTTCCAAATTTGAAAATTGTTTCCCCCTGCGGCGCCGGCAGTTCCATTCGTCAACAACATATAAATGTTGTCGTTTGCACCGCTATTTAAATCTGGGCCTGTTGAAATAGCACCGGCTTGAACACCTTCTCTTCTAAAATCAATCCATTGGTTTGATATTGTATAAGGATCGAAGTTAGGTGTTTCTCTTCTATTAAGATATAAGAGAGCGTTTCCTCCATTAGCGCCACTAATGGCGATGTTAGGATTTTCTGTACCACCATTCCAACCATAACCATTAATTGCAATACCGCCATTTCCAGCTGTATCTAACCAACGGCTACCATCTGCGATGTTAGTAACACGTATTGATCCACCAGCCGTAAGAGAAAGAGTAGAATTATTTGGATCTAAATAATAATCGTTATCGTCAGCGTCGTAATAAATGGGAGAATACATTGCAGTAGCAGCGGTTACATTATTTGCAGTTACGTTACCTGCAAACGTACCATCACCAGAATTACCTTCTAATGTAATATTTCCTGCATAAATGTCAAGGTCAGTAGTTAATACTGTAGTATTAGCAGTTAAACCATTAACACCACCAACCGTGAGATTAAATTGATCTAAATCTGGAAATTGTATAAACGTATCTGCATCGCCGTCGTGTGTAATTTCACCGACTAAACTAATGTCATTCATTCGTGACGTTGAAGAAAAATTACCATAGTAAGTAATGTCACCGGAATCATAGAAAATTGGTGCTCTAAAAGATCCTCTTGCTTCTACATAGCTAGCATCTCTTGGACCTCGCATTGCCCACAGCCCATTAGCACTAGCATCGTGGCCAAAGAGCGCCCATTCACCATTATTGATTTGTGATAATCCGGTCCACGTATTACCATCAGCGCCAACGATGCTCGTACCGCCTCCACGATATGCAAGTGACATGCCATAGGCAGACATTAAACCCGTTGATGAGTTGTGCTCAGAAAAGAATATGCGACTTGAACCTTCGCCACTTCCATCAGTGTTACCTTCGATAGATAACCATCGGCCGTCTGTATTAGTACCATTGCCCGGTATACCGAACGATAACCACCCATTTAATCGGGTAGAAGTTTTTGGATTCATGTAATAATTAATATCATCACGGTCGTAATAGATTGGTGATGTGACTGAACCATATACATCAAGGCTTTGGCCGATCGAGGTGAATGTCATACCGATCGCGCCGGCTGTATAACCTACGTTTCCAAATTCGAATACTTGCGCATCAAGAGCAAGGGTTGTTCCTGTTCGATTGCGTATTCTACCCGTCCAAGAATTAACTGTAGTGCTATTTACTCCAAAATAAAGTGGAGAGCTACCACGAATTGATAATGGTCCACTAATATCTAGCGTAGAATCAGTAGCTGTGACACCAGCTGCAACATTAAGAGACAGTGTATTGAAATAAGATCTAGATGCAAAATCACCGTAATAGTTTATGTTGTCTGAATCATAATAAATGGGAGAATACATTGCTGTGATGGCTGTAAGATTGTTTGCAATTACATCACCTGAGAATGTACCGTCGACTGCTTCAAAATTTAAATCAGTACTTAATACTGTAGTATTAGCAGTTAAAGCGTTAACACCACCGACAGTTAAATTAAATACGTCATTTGAAGGGAAATTAATATTAGTATCTGCATCACCATCGTGTGTAATGATACCAACTAAATTAATGTTATTCAATCTAGAAGTAGAATTTGGATCTACAAGAAACGTATTATCATTTGAATCTATGAACTGAGCAAATGATGCGGTTTCATCACCACCATAGCCAGAAATATTTCCGTCAAATTTTACGGGTTTATCAAAATAGTGCTGAGGTCTATCCGTTTGGAAATGATTATAACTTGTATTCTTTGGACCAATATCCAAATAACCTGATGGCGTTTGAAATCTATGCGAATTGCTTGTTGCTGGATCCCAATAAAAGTCAGTACTAACACTATCTCTGAAAAGTGGAGCTCTGAATTCGTTTGTTGCTTCAACAAAAGTTGTTGCAACTTTCAATCTTTCTCCGCTTGCTGTATAAACTGAGAAAGTATCTGATGCTGAGAAATTAATATACGTATCACTTTCTGAATCGTTTTGAATCTTGCCAACTAAAAGAATATTATTGAATCTAGAATTTTGAGATAAAACGGCTGAGTATGCAAGATTGTTTGCGTCATAATACGAATCAGCCCTCATTTGATTTCGAGCTTCTACAAAAGTATTATTAATTTCTAATTGTTCTGTTCCTCCAGTTTGTAGACTAATGTTGTCTGTAGTAAATTGGAGTTTAGTGTCAATATCGCCATTGTGATATAAATCATCATCTATACCAATAGAGTGCATTGTAGAATTTTGATTTGGATCTACAATATAAGTTGGACTATCAACATCTATAAATCTCTTACCTGTAACATCACCAGAAAAACTTGCATTATTAGCAGTTACGTCTCCAGTAATATCGACATCACCGGCAAAAGTAGCATTATTAGCAGTTAAATCACCGGTTAAATTAACGTCAACCCCAGTGACTGTTCCATCAAAGTCTGCAGAATTAAATTGAGACGCGCCGGCTGGATCTACAAGATACGTGTTATTATCTGAATCAATTAATCTTGGCGCATAAAGATCTACTTTAACATCAACTCTCGTGTTTTGAATGAGAATTCGTTCTGCATTATTTGTATAAAACGTAATTTGTTCGTTATTAGGAAATCCAAAGTAAGTTCCAAGATCACCACGATGACGAACGTAATTATCAATACGAATTTGATTCATTTCAGAATCTGAATTTGGATCTATAACATAATTGTTATCATCTGCATCAATAAATCTTTGCCCAATAACATCAGTACCAGCAGTAACAGTAGTACCGGCAATTACAACGCCACCAGATTGTACAGTGTTATCTGCCCAGACCACATTATTAGCGTATACACTACCACCAGCAATAAGATTACCTTGGCCAAAAATATCACCTTGAGGAACAATCCAATTATCATTGGTGTCTGAATAAGCTACATAAACTAATCCTGAATTTAAAAAGCCAATAACACCATTAGTGCCGGCCATAACTCTATCTGTGCCAGCACCATTCATCGAAATTTGTGCAAAGCCTGAACCATTACCTACAGTTAATATTTTTTCAATCGTAATATTACCAGCCGCGGTGTCATCTACGTCTGATCTTAAAAATTGAGATGCCTCTAATCCGTCAACTGTATCTGCATCGAAACCATTACCAGAACCTTCATCAGCTGTAGTAATAATTCTACCCAAATCTGAACCAGCTGAAATAAGTTTCCACCAATCGTTTGGTTCATCCCAGATAAGAGAAGAGTTAGAAAGAGTTCCACGCTCTATTTCAATACCAGCATTTTCTGTCGGAGAACTACCAGTATAATTGCTATTCAATAAAATAATATTATCAGCAATATTAACTTCTTCGGTATTGACAGTTGTTGTATTTCCTGATACAGTAAGATCGCCGGTAATAATAAGACTACCGAACATCGTATCATCTTGATCTGAACGTAAAAATTGTGTTGAGTCTAATCCATCAAGAGTGTCTGCATCAATTGCAGAGTTTGATGTAAGAATTTCATCATCATTATAACGTAGAGTATATGGGCCTTGAGAAACAAAATCAAGATCACCGTCGGATTGTAATTGTAAATTCCAACGTCCATTGCCGTTTTGTCTGAAGTCAAGAGCTGTTCTTGTATTAGAATCAGAATCGAGAACAACATTTTGTCCAGCAATATCGAAATGAGCCCAACCACTGACGTCTAAACCACCAGTGATAGTAACTGCTTGCTGACCGCCCGTTATGTTATTTGATGTAATATCTGTAAGATTTACGAGACCCGTAATTTCCGTAGGCCCAGTAAGAAGAGTGCTACCCGTTACTTGAAGAGCATCAGTTCCATTATCAGTACTAGATCCAAAAACACCTCGAACGGGTGTAAGTATGCCATTCTTCGCGATGAAGAATTTATTATTTGCCATACGGTTCACTCTCCCCAGATTGGCGATTAATTGTTTTAACTATTTATTAAGAATCTACATATGTCGCAAACACTGTAAATACAGTACTATTTGCACTTGTTGGAGTTACATACAATCTTCCAAATCCCACCGAATTGGCAACATCATAAGTTCCTAATTCAGATCCTGTAGTTACGCGAGCAAATTCAGTAGAGCTCATCGTAGTTCCATTGTTTACACATAAAATTTTTGTAACATCAACATTACTTCCTTCTTTTGCAGTAATAACATATTCAATACTTTTATACGCAAACGCAATATTTGAATCTAATTGAGTTTGGTTTGTCGTTGTTGTTGTAGTTTCAAATGTGCGTAATCTCCCGTGAGGGAAAATAATTGGCCCATCAGTTGTAATCGTTGAGTTGACTACTAATGGACCGGTCATTGTATCGCCAGTAACATTTACATAGCGCAAATCCGCTTCAGCTTCTGATATACCGAATTGCGCATTAGCTGTTTGTATATCGATTACGTGACCAAAATCGTCAAAATCGATTGAGCTAATAATAGTATCTTGGCCACCGGGATTATTAATAACAATTACTGTATTCGAAACATCTGATGTATTTTCGTGATCAAATGTAATAGTAACATTAGCGAACGCGTTAACATCAAAATCACCGCCGCCATCTATTGCTTCTCCGGCTACTAAGAAAATAGTTGCTCCGCCGATTGCACTAGCTGCAGTATTAGCAGCTTCATCGAGAATATCTTGTGCGTGAAATCCATCGAGAAGATCTGCATCAAGCAACGATCCATCACCGTCATTTGTGACATCATAGAAACCTAATGCCCTAATGTCGGCAGCAGTTTGATCTGCAGTAGCCCCAGGCTCGATTCCATCTAATTTTAAACCATCAACAGCAATATCACGGCCATCGACCAAACCATCGACGATGATATCATCATAAACATGGATACCAGTACTGG
>Ga0208543_1000046_pt1 | contig 38495 bp, 58 predicted proteins | sample DEB08_DNA_14_FD_185497 | JGI IMG/M metagenome (GOLD analysis project Ga0208543, IMG submission 185497) | Aqueous microbial communities from the Delaware River and Bay under freshwater to marine salinity gradient to study organic matter... | ecosystem: Environmental > Aquatic > Marine > Coastal ...
GCAGATCCTGGCCGACCGCTGGCGCTGGGAGTACAACTCACTCAGGCCGCACTCGGCCCTCCAGGGGCGTACGCCCCTGGAGGCAGCTCAACAGGGAGCTGCAGCATGACCACAACCACCCACTCTCTTAAGCCCTGGACCGATAAAGGGGGTCACGTCACTGGGTCTGGAACACAGGTGAGGACCTGATCACAGCCGTAAAACGAACGAACGGACATGTGCAGAAATTTCTGATTGCCTACCGACCAAGCCGACTCAACCCCGAAATGCTCTAAGCATTTCATCCCCTGAAAAGCTTGCTATCACTGCAAAGAGAACCCAATACCATCAGCAGATGAGCGATTTTTTTTACTCTCTAGCAAGCTGGAGATGGCCGATCGCACTCATTCTTTCCTTCTTTTTTGTGAGTCGTGCCCTCATTGTGATTGCAAGAATGGGGATCCGAGTTGAAATTTTCACGCGTCTCCCCATTCTTGTAGGGACAGGAAGGGAACCGATCAAAGCGGAGGTTGGCAAAGTGCGGATCTAAGAGACACGCACCCAACACCGATTGAATTCAGATTCTCTCGATCTCTCGATTGATCTCCTCTTCACTGAACGCGTGACGATGAGGGTGAGTGATTTTCCGTCCTTGAATCAGCAGAGCAGCCCCCCAGCCGAGAAGTGAGTAGATCGGCCAAAAAAAGCCAAATCCACTCAAAGCCCACACAACAACCAAGAGAGCATTAACCCAGAGGTAATTGATCACTTGATGACGATAAGCTTTCTTGCGGCTAAGACGGATGATGGCCAAGCGGCGAATATCATCAACATGATTTATAAATATTAGGAGATTTGATCACTAAAATGCTAGCCAAAATTAAAAACTAAAGCTAACACCCGTACCAATATGATGCTGCCAACCTATTCCCCATCCCCCACCTTTACGTTCGTCGGTGCTATAGATGGGCTCCCAATGAGCATATAAAACGACTTGGTCGTTAATCGGGTATTCAAGAGCAATTTCACCACCCCAGTCAGTTCGTTGAGATAGTCCTGAATAGTCTCCTGGAGAGTAAAAACGTGGTCCTCCGGTGAGAGTCACATTTAACAAATCAACGTTGAAACCGAAACCAAGCCATGTATCAGTGTAATTCCCTAAATAAGTTCCGTCACTTTCCCATCCACTCCGATTTTCAGCTGAAATAAAGATACCGTCTGCAATTGACTCCAGCCCGTCACCAAGTGCAAAATTTAGATCACCGTCTCCAAATGCATAGGCTAGTTTAGCTCCGACTTCATGCTTAAGGCCCTTTGTGTCTTCGGCAATGCTAGAAGTTACGTAGTAAGGCTTCCAATCAACTGAAGCAGAGAAACGATCATTGGGCTGATATCTGGCTGCTAAATAAGCTTTTGCATCAACCCTTCGAAAGGGTGCCCCAGATTCTTCGTCTTCTTCCTCTTCACCTTCTTCCTCGATTTCAACTCTGCCATAAAAGTGCTCCGCTTCACCGTAGACAGCAGCTGGGCCGATCAGTGCTTCAATCGCAAAAGCACCATCATTTTCGAGCCCCCACTCAAAAACACCTCCAAACTGGAGATCAATAGCGTAATGCCTTGGTTGACCTTCGAGATTGTCTTCTAATCCTGCATGACCTTCAATGGTCAGGACTGGCGAAGCTTTAAATTCTCCAGCTTCTAATTGTTCGCCCCCTGCAGCGCCATGAGCTCTTACGGCTGTAAAAGATGAGGTTGAAATTACAAGAAATGCTGCTGTGATACCAGCACGAATGAGTTGAGTGTTGAATGAAGAAAACATGAAATCAGTCAAATAGGATGAAGTAAAATTAAAGCTAATTATTTAATAGAGGACCATTGATTTTGAAGCCTGCTAGCAGCGGCTTCATTACAACTACCTCCTTGAGCCACGACGAAAATGCAAACATTGTTCGTAGCTGTTTGAACCAAACTTTTGCCTGGTGCTTGACCATCAGCAAAAAGTGCTTGCTTGGCTATTGGAACGCCACTGCTACGACTAATTCGTCGCATCGTTTTAGACGGTGGAATTGACTCAGCGAAGATGGCCTTACTTCCAGATGCTTTGATCGACTTGCTAATCGCAGACAAACTCGAGGGTCGGAGCGTGCCCCCCGTGGTGAAGTCATCAAGCACGGGTAATTCACGCACTCCGTAACGCTTGGCCAAAAAAGAAAAGGCTCGATGCCCGGTCACCAAAACGCGCTGTTTTTGTGGAACAGTGGCAATTTGTTGACCAATCCAGCCACCAAGAGAGGCAAGTACACCATCAACCTTCACTCGGCGTTGATCAATTGCAGCATCACCCTTGGCATCAAATAAAGATTTCAAACTCCATGCCACGGAGTTGGCCATCGCTTTCACATTGGCCGGGTCATGCCAAATGTGAGGATCTTTGAGAGGGTTCTTAGGGACTGCTTTATTTCCAACCCTTACTACAGTCCCAGGGGTTTTGATCTTGTTAAGCGCTGGCGTGAGGTTATATCCATTCAGCAACACAAGTTGGGCTTTCGCGAGATTGCCTCGATCAGCTGGACGTAACGCCAGGGTGTGAGGATCTGAGCCGGGTTTGATCAAGCAAATCACGTTGGCTTGAGGCCCAGCAAGGGTGCGCGTGAGATCGCAAAGAATCCCATCCGCGGCCACCACTGTTGGACTCGCAGTGTTGGCTGCCGCCAGCAAGACACTGGCAAAAGGTACGGAGGCAGGCAGTGGCACAAGAAAGCTTGAATCTTCCCGGAATGATAATCATTCGCAAAACTGCTGCCTAGGTGCTTTTCCAGGCCAGTGGGCAAAGCAACACAACGCAAGCCACCCCAATCAAAGGTCCGGGGGGGAGATTGAGGGGCAAGGCCAAAAGAAACCCACCGCCACTGAGGGCCAAACCCACCAATGCAGCCCGAACCATCGCAGCGCGCAGACTGCTCACCCGATGAAGCCCTGGAAGCACGGGGGCACACAGCAAACCAATCACCAAAATCACTCCCACCGCTGCCATGGCACTAACAATGACCACAGCTGTGACGGCAGAAAGGGCAAGCCGCAGCCCACGCACCGACAATCCCGCCGAGGCAGCACCCTCTGGATCAACCCCCAAATAAACAAGCTCGCGATAGCGAGTGCCGAGAAGGATGGCCAAAGCCAGGCATGCAACCAACACGCGACCCACATCAAGCCAACCCACCGTCAGCAAATCACCAAACAGCAAGGCCTCAAGGTCAAGACGCAAACTCAGCAAAGGGATGAGCAGAACTCCGAGGCCAAGAAAGCCAGCAAGCACCGTATTGATCACCGCTTCCCCATTCAGCTTCGAGCTGCGCTGCAATCGTTCCGCCAATAAGGCCCCAAGGATGCCGCTTACCACGCCCCCCAAGGCTGGATCAAAGCCGAAGGCAACGGAGAGCGCCAATCCTGGAAGCACGGCATGGGAAATGAGATTGGCCTGAAGCACCCGGCGTTGGGTCACCAAGAGCGTGCCAGTGACAGGACACAAAATCCCCACCAACACTGCCATCAGCAGAGGTATCAACCAAAAAACAACCTCATCCACAGTGATGATTCCCGGGATTAACCAAACCCTTGAGAGAGCGCCTCACCTCAGCGGGAGGTCCATCGGCAAGAACACTCCGATCAAGCACGATGACTCTGTCGTAGGAATCAAGCGCTTCGCCCCAGTCATGGCTGCTGACCAACAAGGTATGACCGGCATCAGCCAACTGACGCATCAGGAGCAACAGTTGATCCCGGGAAGGCGGATCGATCGCGGCACAGGGTTCGTCAAGGAGAAGCATTCGAGAGGGTTGCACCAGCGAACGGGCCAGCAATGCGCGTTGCTGTTGTCCACCTGAAAGAGAATCAAGGCGTCGATGGGCAAGAACGGAAAGACCAACGCGTTGAAGTGCTGCCTCCCGATCGCAACATCCAAGAGATTGGCCATTCATCGATCCAAGATCGACAAGATCTCGCACGCTGATCGGAAACGACCAATCAATCCGACTGCGCTGAGGCATCAACACCACCCGTTCGCGACACTCCTCGATCGGATCTCCATCGCAGTAAACCGAGCCACATCGGGGACGAAGTTGCCCCTGGAGCACATGCAGCAGGGTGGATTTACCGGCTCCATTCGCACCAACCAGCGCCGTCAACGTGCCTGAGTGCAGCGTCATTGCCACGTTTTCGAGCACAACACGATCGCCGTATTGCACATCAATGCCCTCTGCTCTCAGAACTGGCTCTCCCAAAATCGAACCATCAAGTTGGCTCAACCTATCGACGGACTGGATGAAATTCATCCAACTCACCAGCCGCAGGCAACCATCGTGCCAACACAACTTGTGGATTAAGGAGTTCAAAATCCAAACTGCTGCCATCAATCAGGGCAACTCGACGTCTCTTGCCATCGCCATTCGTCATCACCGTAAGAAGACGATTCGTGGCGGGATCCACATCTAGAACCGCTCCTGAAGCTAAAAACCATCCAGGAATAGTCCTTCGCTTGAGGACTGATCCAGAGCTATTGACAAGGAGTAATTCGTCTTGAAGGGTTGGCTCTGCATCGCGAAGAACAATCCAAATATTTTCTCCCCGGATATCACAAGCTGTGGCCATGACCCCCGCCTCCCCCAACCAGACCTCTCGTGGAGGTTGTCCGGGAATCACCAACTCAATCGAACGTCGGTAATCAGGCCAATTTCTCAACAACACCGCACGGCCGGAACCAGAGCAAAACGACTTGAGTTCGCGGCTGCCGGGGAGGCTTTGGGGAAAAGTCCCTTTCCCATCCGGGTTCATGGGCAGGAGATCAAGACCGTCATAGGAAGGAACAACCATTCCGCTGCCATCCGGAAGCAGACGGATCGCGCCTGCAACCTCCAGGTTGAGGTCACGGCGTTTGGCGTTAGCTGAACGAACCCAGGTTCGATCGCTACCTGCTTCAACACCTCCCACCTGCACGAGTAATTCCCCTCGCTGATTGCTACTTAAGTGGGCAAACAAAAGTGACCCAGACGCCAAGGATTGGATGGCACCTGGGAGGGGATCTGACAATCCTTCCGCTTGATGGCTAATTGCCCGCGGAGTGAGCTGGCGAAGCAACACCTCAAGCTTGGAAGCATCGTTATCGGTCACAAAGGCAACGCCCTCTCCATTGCCCAAGGGCTCAAGCTGAAGAATGCGCTGCTCAACAGACGACAGCGGCAACCAACTGCCGTCCTTGCGGCGCAATTTCACCTGCTCTCCCTCCTTCTCGACCATCACTGCCACGAGAGACGAACGAGGATCCCACCAAAGTGAACGGCTAGGCAGGACCAGCCCCCGTTGATCATCACCAGCAAGAACAAGCTGCTGGGGCGAACGAATCAGGGCATCAGGATCGAGCAGCAGGCGGAACTGATCCTGTTGGCCAAACCACTGATGGGGCTGATGGGGGACAAGACGACTGTTTTCAGCCACCGACGCGCGGTTCATCGTCCGACTGAAACGCACGTCAAGGGCTGCAGCACCTGAACGCATGGATTGAATCGCGACGGATCGCAAACGCGGGGGACGACGCAGCAAAATCTGCTGCTGCACCAAAGCGACAAGACCCAGGCCCAGCAGAGCCATGCTCAAGAGTCGAACCTTGCCCGTTGATGGGCCACCCCCCTTTGAGCTCATGGTTCCAAAGGCCGCTCAGGTCGCGGGATGGATTGAATCGTGGTGGGTTTGACCACATTGATCAGCAGTCCATCCTGGGTCTGCGTTGTCATCGTCCCCTCGATGGCCAGCCATTGATCCGGCTTTGGATCCGCGCTCTCAGGCCATTCAATCGGCAGTCCAGCAGGGGTCGCATCAGCCAGGCAGCAACGCACGGTGAGACGGGCGAGCTGGGGTTGCATCCCTGGACGTTGAAGCACAAAGCCGCTAATCCGCACGGGATCGCCTGCATGCAAATTGGGATCGGGTTGACTGCGGAGCAGCCGCACCCATTCGGTCAACGTGCGTTGTTCAGGCGGTAGGAAAAAACTCAATCGCGGCGCCTCAGGCAAGTTATCGCTGCGATTCGAAGCCAAATCACTGAAGGAGGGTGATGGGGGAAACAGCAAAACCAAACAGGCCACCGCAACCGAAATCAGCCAGCTCAAAGGAGCTGGAGACGTTTTTGAGCGTGAGGCAAGGCGCAGTTGAAGAGCACCGAGCACCATCAGAACAACGCCTGCAATCGCAACCACTGGATGAAAAATCGCATTCAGAAGCAGATCCAAACGAGCCGACACACTGCTCCAGACCAACACCCATCCCCAAAGCAGCAACACAAGGGGTGGTAGGTATCGCGTTTGTCGAATCCGGTTCAGACGTGGCATCGCTTTAGAGCATCACAAGATTGACCCACTGGCCAATCAGAAGAACGAACAAAGTTGCTGCAACTGCGGTGATTGCAATGGCGCGCGTGGAGAGCAGCACCGTGAACAAGCCAGCAAGCTTGAGATCGACCACTGGACCAAGAAGCAGAAAGGCCAGCAAAGCTCCCGGTGTGACTTGAGCTGCAAAGCCAAGCGCAAGAAAGGCATCAACGCTGGAACACACCGAAACCACGAGTGCCAAGGCCATCAAAGCCAGCACCGAAACGGTAGGGCCTGAACCCAAAGCCAAGAGCCAACTTCGTGGCAACCAGGTTTGAACCGCAGCGGCAAGGGCACAGCCCAACACGAGCAGGGAGAGCAAGCTCAAGAATTCACGCGTGCTGTGTTGAAGCAGCTCTGCAGGTCGCAGCGAAACCTCCTCCAGCCGACGTTCCGAAGCATTGAAGTCCACACCCACCAGCCCACTACGACGTTCGAGCAGTCCAACGCGAGAGAGGGGTTGACTCAGTCTTCGCTCCTCGAGCAAAGCAGACGCCAGCAACCTTGATTCAGGCAGCAAGCCCAGCAGAGCGCTGAGCCCGATCGCAATCAGGAAGGCACCAATGGGTCGACCCCAAAGCAACCAGGTCTGATCTGGAAAGGCAGCCCAAGTGCTCGCTAAGACGATCGGATTGAGAACCGGCGCTGCGAACAAAAAACCAAAACCAGTCCCCAACGGCGCTCCGCTTGCAAGCAAACGTCTTGCGACAGGAACATTCCCGCATTCACAGGCTGGCAAAGCAAATCCGAGCAAAGCTCCGACAACTGGGGCCAGAAGCGGGTGGCGTGGCAATCGCTTGATCCATGATGACTGGGGGACCAGCCATCTCGCCAAACCAGCAATCGCAACGCCCAGAAGCAAGAAGGGGAGCGCTTCGATTAACAGACCTTGAAAAATGGCCCAGCCAGTGGCGAAACGTGTCATCACCCCTTGAAGTAGCTAACTCCAGCCATGACTGGCTTGATCTTCAACGTAGGCCGCAACATCTGCAATTTCATTTTCACTGAGCACATCCAGAAATGCTGGCATTGCGTTACGCCCGTAGGTGACCTGAGCCACGATTCCGGTCTCATGTCCAGTCACGTAGTTGGGGAGAAACGCCTCAAGGTCGGCCTGCCGCAACGTCCGCTCACTCTTCACAATATTTCCACCGCCGGCATGGCATGCAGCGCAATTGGTATTAAAAATCTGGCCACCCCTCACGGTGTCAGAAGCCATCGCACGCATTGGCATGCTCAAGAGCACAACCAAAGCAAAAACAGCAGAGAGCAAAAAACGCATGATTCCCAATATCAATCCTCACCATTCTCAGGAGATCTGAAGCACCGGTGCTGACGTTGCTTCAGATCGTTATGGAATGAATCTGTCAGCGGTTCCATCGTCAGAGCATCCAAACAAGCAGGCGAGCAGACGTCTGGATGGAGCGCCAACAATCAGTTCAGCCAGCGCAGACCCTGCACACCCATCAACACCAGCAAGAGAGGGGCAACGGAGGGGGAGGGGGGGCGATTATTCAGGGGCCTGCGTTGGGGCCGTGATTATGAGCGTCGCAAGGCATCCATTTCGCCCCCATCTGATGAGCGCCCTTGCAGTTGAACAAGGTTGCGGCCTCCTCTGCTTCTGCCTTGGTGTCATACATCGCTTTGATGGGCTGAGTGCCGGGTTTTGACGCGGCAGGCTCCTTGTCCATCGAAAGCAATGCACCACTGTGGTTAGAACCAATCTCGTGATGTGCGATAGCCGGAGTCGTAAAAGCCAGCAAGCTCAAAAGCAGCCCAGCGGATGGGGGGAGACGCATCGTCAGAGTTGGTTGCAACCCATTGAGTTTGATGCATCAGGTTCCACTGGACAGGTTTTTGACTTAACGAGCCAAAAAGGGGGCTGACGAGTGATGCAGAACGATCCGAATGCTTCCATCCGGTGTCCTTAAAAATGTCCAAGTTTTTTCCACTTTCCCTTCAACACCTTTCGAATCAACAACCTTCACAAATCCCATCGTATTAGCTGTCTGACCAAATAATTGCACCACTTCATCAACAATTTCACAGCTCTTCCAGTGTCGATATGTAGCAAACCCCTGATCCTTACCAAACTGTTTAATCTCAGGATCAGGTCCAACGAAATAAGCCAAGGCACCAGCACGCTCTAGGCGAAATGTACCTTCTCCTGTGGCATAGGTGGGTTTGAACGCCACGGGACCATATTGGTATGCATAAGCAGCATCGATTACACCGCTTGCTTTGGCTTCTGCAGCCTTAAAGCCTCCTTTCTGATAAGCGTCACTGATAGCGAGCAACGCTGAACACCAACCCCTTTGGGCTTCTAGAACTTCATCGACGGTGATGGTGTTATTGAAAACTTGTAGATCAGGTTCAGCAAATGCAGGTGCAGCACTAAAAAGCCCTAATCCAACCGCTGCAAAGCTACCCAATACAGGCTTGAAGCGAAACATGGCACAAAAGACAAGACTTTCTTTTTATAGCCATTTTTCATGGATGAGGCAACCTCGAAATTGGCATCGACGAAGCAAATCGATGGCGCAAAATTCCATGCTTAGGCGCAAAGAGGAACGCAACCAAGAACAAACCGGTCTGCACAAGAACGATGCAACCGGCGGTGGAACTATCCGTCCAATAGCTTGTATAAACCCCAAGAATACTGGAAAGGATGCTGCTTCCTATCGCCAACCAACTCATTCGATCAAAGCGATCGGTGAGTAAATAAGCGGTAGCTCCAGGAGTCACCAACATGGCAACAACCAAAATAATGCCTACGGTTTGCAAGCCAGCAACCGCCGCTAGAGAGAGAACGGAGAGAAGCAAATAGTGGAGAACGCCGGTATTAATGCCAATCGAGCGTGCATGCGTAGGGTCAAAACAAAACAGAAGAAGATCACGACGAAACAACAAAAGAACAGCCGTTACAAGGGCTGAAATCAGCATGGTTTGTTGGATATCTGCAATAGAGATGCCAAGCACATTTCCAAAAAGAATATGTGTGAGGTCAATATTGCTACGCGTCTTCGAGACCAACACCAGACCCAGAGCGAAAAAGCCTGTAAACACGAGGCCAATCACGGTGTCTTCCTTGATTCGAGATTTCTGCTTAACGAAACCAATCGTGGCCACTGATCCGACACCAAAGACAAAGGCCCCAACCGAAAAAGGTAGCCCTAATGCATAGGCCAAGATCACCCCTGGCAAGACAGAATGCGAAACTGCATCACCCATCAAAGCCCAACCCTTCAGGGTCATGTAGCAAGAGAGGAGACCACAGACGCCACCGACGGTGGCACTGATCAGCAAAGCCCGCACCATGAAGGCATGCTGAAGAGGCTCAAGCAGAAATGTGATCAAGCGTCCTCCGAGGAACTATGGCCGGTCAATAAATCTGGAGGGAGGCCCCCGAAGGCCAAGGAAAGATTTTCCGGAGTGAACACCTCAGAGGTTTCACCGTAAGCCAAGACCGTTTTATTGATCAGAACTGTGAGATCGCAGAAGTCTCTGACATGACTGAGATCGTGGGTGGAAATCAAAATGGTGCGTCCTTCCGTACGCAACTGAAAAAACAATTCGGCCATCAACTTTTCCGTACGTATATCCACGCCATTGAAGGGTTCGTCCAACAACAACACCGATGCACGCTGGGCAATAGCTCTTGCCAAAAATGTCCGCTTCCTTTGACCTCCAGAGAGAGCAGCGATCGGACGATCCCTGAGATCAAGAAGCTCAACCCGCTCCAGGGCATCGCGAACGGCCACCCTGTCTGACTGTCGTGGAATCCGGAGCACATTCATGGCTCCATAGCGACCCATCATCACCACATCCCAAACAGAGACGGGGAAATCACAATCGATGCCTTCACTCTGAGGCACATAGGCAACGGCTTGATCGCGCTGAGCCCGGGCAACACTGCGGCCATTGATTCTGATGTGGCCGCGAGAGGGGCGGATAAAGCCAGTTAACGCCTTGAAAAGGGTCGATTTGCCGGACCCATTCATGCCCACCAATCCACAGATGCATCCCGAAGGCAAATGAAGAGAAGCGTCGTAGAGAGCCACTGTGCCGTTGTAGTCAACACAGATCTGATCGGCTTCAATCCGCATCAATTCACTTTGAGTCATGAGGACTTTTCGGCGGACGCAGCCAACCCCTGCCTAAGAAGTTTCACATTGTGGCGTTGAAGGTCGAGCAGCGTTGGCGCAGGACCGTTGCGTTTTGATAAAGAGTCCACATAAAAGCTGCCACCAAATCGAGCACCAGAAGCTCGAGCCACCTCCCGTTGAGCCTTATCACTCACTGTGGTTTCACAAAACACGGCGGGAACCTGATCGTTCTTGACACGCTCGATCAGACGGGCCATGCGTTTTGGAGTGATCTGACTTTCAGCGTTCACCGGCCACAAATACGCCTCATCAAATCCATAGTCTTGGGCGAGGTATGAGAATGCCCCTTCACAGCTGACAAGGACACGCTGTTGCTTGGGAATGACAGCGAGCAGGTTGCGTAACTCAGCATCCAATTGTTCCAACTGGAGCTTGTAGCGGTTGCCATTGTTTCGATACAACTCGGCCCCCTCTGGATCAAGTTCAGAAAAGGCATCCACAAGTCGATCCACGTATCCCTTAGCCCGAAGAGGTGACATCCAGGCATGGGGATTGGGCTTACCGGCATAGGCATCCCCCTCAATGAGCAAGGGCTCCATCCCCTCGGTGAGAGTGACCGTGGGTACATCACCAGCCGATTGAACAAAACGACGAGCCCAAAGTTCCAATCCCAACCCATTTTCTACAATTAAATCTGCTCCTGATGCTTGCTCTAAATCCTTGGGAGAAGGCTCATATCCATGAATTTCCGCTCCTGGTTTCGTAATGGATTTAACTTGTAAGCGATCACCAGCAACCTGACGGGCCATATCAGCGAGGATCGTAAATGTTGTCAAAACAATCGGACGATCATCAGAATGATTACTTCGTTTCCCAGACAAGTAATCCTGCTTTGTGCAAGCAACTGCAAGGGGTAAAGCGATAGCAAGTGCAGTAAAGCGTCGCAAAAAACGACGTCCAAACAGCCTTGCTAGGTAGATGCTGATGATCTTCAAAACAGCTGAATCCGTGACGGAAAGATCATTGGTTCATGAGGGCCGTTGTGCTGAAGTGTCCCCACGCCGGCGTCTGCAGCGCTCAGAGTAATAACGCACCTCTTCCCAAATATCTTTCCATTTGCGCCGCCATTGGAATGGGCGACCGCAGACGGCACAGATTTTTGTGGGGCGATCCAGCGATGGCGCCATCAGATGAGAACATCCTAAGGAACGGCTAATCAGGCTTAGAAAACCCCGATCCTGTCCATTTTAAAGGCTGATGATGCTTAGTTGAGCCTCATTGAATGGTGAAGCAGAGGAGGAGGCCACTTTGGTTTTGCTTCAAGCGGACGGCAACGTCTCTTAAGCACCAATTGTTTATTTGCTGCTTTCATTCCTGCCAACGAATGGCAAGTCAATCAACAAAAAATCATGACTAGATCATGCCAAGAATGAATCCCATTCACACTCCAATCAAGGATTTCAAACAGAGGTGCTCGCTTCTTCATGATCAAGCGTCAGATGCGTGACGTTTTCACGAGCCACAACTTTCAAAGCTCAGGAATCGATATCTGCTGGATCTGTCCAGCGTCGCTCAACTTGAACAAACAGAAACCAAGCCAACGACGCTCCTGCTCCCGCCACCCAATCAGAGCGGAGCAACTCAACCAAGGCCACCGTGCTTGCCGCGATGCGCAACGCTCTCAAACCAAAACGGCTGTATTGACGCAAGCGATGGTCCATAAGCGAAAGCAACAATCATCGGAGTCCAAGCAGGGTGCAGAGAGGGAGGAGCCAAGCAAAACCTGCACAACGACCTCCAAACACAGCAGCGTCCCCAGCTACTGCCATCCCTGAGCGGTGGAGAACCGAACGAAAAATTGCACGCAGTTGTCGATTCAGGCACATAGCTTTACATAACTTCTCATCTACACGTCATGGTCGAGCTTTATCTGGATGCCACCTTGCACAACCAGATCAGTGTTGAGCACTATCGCGAGGTTTTACTGAACCGCGGAATGGATGAACAAGATCAAAAGCTGAGAAGCAATCTCTTAAAACGCATTGAAGCAGGAACGATTCAGCTGTCATCCTGAATGATCTGTTGGGTCTTTCTCCATGTATCAAACAAATGACCCCCGTTTCTGGAGAGCGCTTGCTGGAATCATTTCATTGGTTGTAAGCTGCTCACTCGCTTGGCTAATTCTTAAAATTTAAATCTCGCTTGCAATTTCTTTTCAAATTTAATTTTTAAATTCAATTTTTAAATACTTGCAGACTCACTTTAACTAGGGATTGTGATACAAAATCAAATTAATTTAAATTCAAACAAGCTAAAATTCATAATAGCAAATTAGCAATTGTTATTAGCAAGAATCCAAACACTAGAGCTGATAACACGGCAAGAACAATCAGGCCACCACTAGCAATCAAAGCGAGCCGTTTTGCCGTCTCTGGAAACAGCAAATAAAAACTGAGACCTGCGGCAATGCCCCAAAGAGGAGGAATCAGCACACAAACACCTGTCAAAACGATCAAACGCACACGTCTGTGACGTTGCTGTTCGATCACCCTCAACGCTTTGGTCTCCTCCTCTTCCAGGGCCAAACGCTCTTCATCGCTCAGCCAGCGTCCAAACTGTTGTGCCTGCTTGAGCTCTTGTTCAAGTTTGTCCGTAGTGAAAGAAGGTTCCATACCCCAAATTTATCGCCGTTTTCAGCGCGGACTGCGCTCCCATGCCCGTTCGAGGGCCTCTCTCATCGCTTTGCTAGAGGGCTCAGCCAATCCATTGTTTCGACGAAAGGCTGCTGTGATCCGCCAGAAACGGGTTGCGCAGGCAATCGCGACGACGAACCAAGCCAACAAGATCCAAGCAGAACCGTGCACGACAACATTGTGAATACCTCCATGATGGTGTCTGTGAGGATTTCTGCGATGAACGGCAAGCTCGTGGTTGGAGCCATTGGACTGTTAGTAAGCGCCGTCGCCATTTATGAATTCTTGTTGTTGAGAGGGTTAGCACCCTCCACCTGAGCCTCACAGGCATAGGTTTCAATCGAGGCTTTCCTCTGGCGGAATTCAGGATGATCCGCATCTTCCACCCGCCACCACCAACGGCCATCGGTGTAGCTGGGTGGACCTGCATTGTTGGTGCGTGGCAGTTGCAGGCTGAGGTCTCGCCAATGGATCAAGATCCCATCGCCAGGCACTGTTCCATCGGCACTGTTAGGGATCGGTTCCACCACAGCGCCGATCGCCTCCCGACCCAAATTGGTTCGCTCCGCCGTCAGCAAGTCTCCTTCACACCAATAGCTGTCTGCAAACACAGGCGCACAGGGCAAGAGCCAACACAAAGCCACAACACACAACGAAAACAGAGAGCGCAAGGCAGGCGAAGTCATTCACCCCACCCAAGCACTGAACACGACAGAGTGTCGTGAAGACAAAGCGTTTTGATGACTCCAACAAGAGAACAGGTGCTCGCCGCATCCGCTGGCTGGGTGGCTGTTGTGCTCAACGTGGTGCCCGGTCTTGGGGCTGGTTATTTGTACCAACGACGCTGGAAGGCTTACTGGATCACCTCGCTCCTGGCCACAACCTGGTTTGTGGTGGGTGCCGTCTTGGCTCAAAACTCCGCGACTGCAGCTGAACCGCAAAACCAACTCGTTGGACTGATCGGTTTGATTCTTCTCGCCGCTGTGACGAGCGCGGAAGCAGGCTTGGCTGTGAAGGCAGTGCGTCAAGACAACTGATGGAGACCAGCCCGAAAGCGGTGCTCCACTTCTGGTTTCAAGACTGTCGCCCGCACCAATGGTTTCGCAGCAATGCGGAGTTTGATCAGGTGGTGTTGGACCGCTTCGGCAAGATCACGTCATCAGCATTGAAAGGGGAACTAACCCACTGGGAGCAGGACCCGACCAGTGCTTTGGCACTGGTTTTGATGATGGGTCAGTTCACCCGGCAGATATGGAGGCACGAACCCCGTGCGTTTGCTGGCGATGCTTATGCCCTAAGGCTTAACCGCAAAGCGATCGCGGAGGGATGGATCGCCGAAGAACCAGAACGGGTGCGTCGCCAATTTTGGTTGATGCCAGTGCTGCACAGTGAGGACTTGGCCGTGATTCAGGAAGCGATCACCTACCTGGAGCGCTGGAGCGACCCAGCCACCGTTGCAGTCGCCTCACGCCACAAGAATCTGATCCAGCGTTTCGGACGTTATCCCCAACGCAATGCCGCCCTGGGAAGGGCTTCCAGCAACGAGGAACTGAAGTTTTTAAAGGATTGGCAATCCCGTGGCAAACGCAAACGCTCCCAATCTCATGCTTGTGATCAATGCTCCAGTCATGGGCCCATTCATTACAGGGTGAAAACTGCAGCCCAACCTCACTGGCAATTGGCATGCCCCAGCTGCTGGAACAAGCTGCAAAACCATCCCGGTTATCAATATGGGGGAACGCGAAAAGCAAACCGCCGCGACCGACAACGCCGATCAACAACGAATCCATCTGAGCCAAGAAAAAAATCCCCATGAACAAAACGTGTTTGGGGCCCGTGGGATAAGGGGTAGACGTGCTGGCATTTCAACCATGAGCCCCATGTTTCAGTGTTTGCTCTGCAAGCAGACAATCGAACGTTCCACCCGCACCTATTGGAAACACAAGGGTCATCTGCTTTGCTCAACTTGCAAAGACAACATCGAGGCCGAAGTTGGTCAAAGTAGGCAGCAGAAGCGGCCCAGCTCTTGACCCTGTTCCAGATGGTGGCTTGCGTTGTAGGAGTGACAGCCCTAGCGGCTGCGCTTGGACTGAGCATCCTGCTTCTCGGCCTACAACGCGTGTTTGCCTCAGCTCCAACGCTCTGGCACCACAACGATCAGGACATCACCAAAACCAGTCTCACCGTTGTGATCCCAGCCTTCAACGAAGCGCTCAATATTGACGGTTGTCTGACGCACGTACTGAAGTCTGATAAGCCTTGCTCTCACTGGGAGGTGATTGTTGTCGACGATCAGTCGAGCGACAACACGGTCAACATTGCGGAACAGACCATCCGTGCTTTCGCCGGTTCTGATCAACCCAATGCAGCCGTTCTCCAAGCTGGCCCACGCCCCAAGGGAGAGCGTTGGGTAGGAAAGAACTGGGGTTGCAGCCAAGCCATGGAGCAAGTCCAAAGCACATGGGTGCTGTTCATCGACGCCGATGTCAGCCTGGCACCCGATGCCATCCGTCGAGCACTCCACCAGAGCATCCAGGAGAAGGCCGATCTCTTCAGCCTTGCTCCACGCTTGACCTGTGGATGTCTCAGCGAATGGATGGTTCAACCCATCATGGCGAGCTTGCTAGGGCTTGGGTTTCCGATCCTCGAAGCCAACGATCCTGATTCAACAGTGGCCTTTGCGGCAGGACCCTTCATGTTGTTCCGAAGGGACAGCTACAACGCCATCGGCGGCCACAGGGCCCTCGCGGGGGAAGTTGTCGAAGATCTGGCTTTGGCGCGGCTGATTAAGGAGGGGGGGTTTCGCCTTCGATACGTGCTCGGAATTGATGCCGTTGACCTACAGATGTACGCCAATTTCGAGGCTCTTTGGGAAGGCTGGAGCAAAAACTGGTTCCTTGGTCTGGATCGCAGCATCAGCAAATCCTTAGGAGCTGGCGGCGTGGTGCTGTTGATGTTCACGCTGCCATGGCTACTCCTGCCGACCAGCCTGACGATGGCGTGTCTGAGCAGTCATGATCAAAGTCTTTGGCTCGGTGATGCTGGTCTCGGATTGATCGCAATCCTGATGCAACTCAGCGTTCGCCTCTGGACACGAGCCCGATTTTCGGTGCCCTTACGCCATTGGTGGCTCATGGGCATTGGCGGCCTCATCATCGGGCTGATCGCACCCACATCCGTTTGGAAGAGCCTGACGGGAAAGGGCTGGACCTGGAAAGGCCGCTCCCTTGCCGAGGCTCAGGCGCACTAACAGTTAGAGCCGTCGTCCAGACAAAATGAATGCATCTGTAAACACCCCATGTACCGACTTGGTGCACTCCTGGCTCTGTGTTTGGCATTGCTGATGCCTGCAACCGTGCAAGCCAGCGCGATTGAAATCACGATCAACAGCATCACCAGTGAGGGAATCGGCGAATCCATCGGCACGATTAGTGCACGAGACACGGATCAAGGATTGGTGATTATTCCTGAACTCAGTGGACTGAGTGAGGGCGAGCATGGGTTCCACTTGCATGCTGGCGATGAGTGCGCTGCACAAACCAACGCAGAAGGAGACTCCGTCGCAGGCCTTGCAGCGCTGGGACATTGGGATCCAGATCAAACCGACACCCATCTCGGACCTTTCGGGAATGGCCATCGCGGTGACCTCAGCCGATTAGTGGTGGACCGAGATGGCAACACCTCCACAAGCGTGGTGGCACCACGGCTCAAGGCCTCTGACCTGCGCGGACGGGCTCTGGTTGTCCATGCAGGGGGAGACACCTATACGGATACGCCTCCCCTAGGTGGAGGTGGTGCTCGTATTGCCTGCGGTGTGGGGTCTTGAGCTCATCACGCTTGCTTCTCATTCATCCCATTGGGGTTGGTTTATCCAGTCGCTTTTGGGATCGTTTCATCAGGTGTTGGCAAGCCTCTGACGACACGACGACCTTGCTGGCTCCAGACCTACTCGGATGCGGTGACAACGAGCATCCAAATCAACAGCTTGCCCCCGAAGATTGGGCGGCCCCACTGGTCGATCTTCTAAGAGACCAAACCAACACACCAACGGTCCTGGTCTCACAAGGAGCCTCTCTTCCCATTGCCTTGGCTGTAGCCAAGTCCGCACCGGAACTCGTCGCCGGCCTGGTTGCAATCAGCCCACCGAGTTGGCGCATTCTTGAGGAACCCTTTCCGCAAACACAATCTCAATGGATCTGGAGATTGCTGTTTCAGGGCCCCATCGGCTTTTTGTTTTTTCGCTATGCACGCCGTCGAGCCTTTTTAAAATCGTTTTCTGTCAATAATTTATTTGCCAACAACAAAGACGTTGACGACGAATGGCTCGACACGTTGGAGCAAGAAGCAGCCAACATGAGCACGCGTTGGGCAACATTTTCTTTTTTGGCTGGTTTTTGGAGACGCAAATGGATCAGTCAATGGCAAAAAATCAACCAACCTGTGTGGCTGTTGTTCGGGCAAGAGGCCACCGGAATCGGCCGTTCCAAGCAATGGGATGACGCACGAGAACGCATCCAAACCTATGAGCAGCAGATGCCAACTGCTGTTAGCGCAAGCATTCATGGACGCAACGTTCTTCCCTATGAATCAACATCCGAGTGTGTGAGCCAACTCCAAAGCTGGTTATTACACCCATCAAACCCTTCAAACAATCAAGCCATCAGTCATTAGAAAGGCGTCGAGCATTCCCTTCCGCCGAGGGATGTCGTCTGTGGGCAGAGACATCACGCATCGCCTCAGATGGATTCAAAGAGCGCGCCAGCGCTAACAAGCCTGCAGCAAGAGCCGTTTCACCCTCAAGCTGCATCATTCGGTGGAGGGTGATGACCTCGCTGTAATCGGCAGCAGCCGTTCCATTGATCAGACCGCGAGCGGTGCATCGAGCAACGGCAAGCTGAAGGGAGATCGTCATGACCCAAAGCTGGCCCAAGGCACGAGCAAAACCAACGAAGCTTCCGGTTTCCAGCTGATTCAGAAACGCGGATCAACGACAAACCCATTAATATTTCTTAATAAGAGTGATTCGTTACATGCTTTCTGCACTTTTTCCCTTGGTTTATGGAAGCGTCTTCGTCTTCCTGTTGGTCCAAGCCTTTCGAATGATGCGCTTGAGCTCTAGCTCTACGCCCCCTACCAATTCAAGAAGCCGGACAGACCGGACAGGGTTGTTAACCACCCATCCCGAACTCCTAGACGCCAACGGTTCCATCACCGGCGAAGATCTTCTGGTCATGCACTTCCCGGGCCAGGATCGACCCGAAGCGTCCATCACTGATTGAAGAGGGACTAAGTCCCATTCAGAATGGAATTCCATACCTGTGGCCCATGACCCTTAATCAATTTTTGATCTTCTTGGTCATAGGGATTGCCATTGCCATCGTTACGAGTTCAACCTGGCTGTGGTGGATCCTCGCCATCTGCACAGCTTTCGTTGTGTTGAAACTGCTTAGAAAATAACAATGCATCAACAATGACATCACAATTAACTGCAATCAATTGGGCAAAAGCGGTCACGATCCTTTTGATTCTTGGCTTAATAGGACTATTTGGTATCGAGAGTCAGCGGCAAATCCTATACGCATGTATACACATTAGCTATTGCTTATGGTGGCTTATAGAGCAAAGGATTTATCCAGAGCGTCGGAAGCAGATTTTCACAGAAAAAGTTGATTTCTCTGGATTTATTGGTGCAATTGTGATTGTTGGAGTATTTTATTCACTACCAGCATTTTTAGCCTTTACAAATTCAACAGAGCTTTCCATCGCAGCTACGGCAACGGCAATTCCACTTTTTTACTTCGGAAGCCTGATCAACACAGCTGCAGACATTCAAAAAATAACAGCCAAAGAAAGCGGAACGGGCTTGGTTCGTACCGGCATCTGAAGCAGTGTACGCCATGTTAATTACACAGGCGATTTGATGCGCTACCTAAGTTTTAGCGTGATAGCAGGTTCCCTGTGGGCATTCTTGGTGCCACTCTCAGTTTTTCTTTTGTACTTACAACGCATACGCGAAAAAGATGCATCAATGAGAATCAAATATCAGGATTTTTCGAATTACAAATCTACAAGTTTTCGCTTAATTCCTGGGATTTGGTAAGAATACGTGCATGGTCAAATCAATTCTCAATATTGTTTGGGTCATTCTTGGTGGCCTGCCCATGGCCTTGGGCTGGTGGCTGGCGGGTCTCCTCTCTGCCATCAGCATCGTGGGCCTGCCTTGGAGTCGCTCGTGTTTTGTGATTGGTAAATTTGCTCTATGGCCCTTTGGGTTTGAAGCCATCAATCGACGAGAGCTCAATGGACGCGTTGATTTAGGCACCGGACGGATGGGTCTCATCGGAAATGTGATTTGGTTTTTAGTGGCTGGCTGGTGGCTGGCCATAGGTCATCTCACCTCAGCACTGGCCTGCTTCGTCTCCATCATTGGGATCCCCTTCGGGATTCAGCACATCAAACTCGCTTTGATTGCGATAGCTCCCATCGGAATGACCATCGTTCCAGCCAATCAAAACAACTAAAAGCGAGGCACTCATCACAAAGAGCGGACACCATGGATCCAGAGGTACGACAATTGGTGGTCGCTCAGCTCCTCGTGATCGTGATCCCCGTTGGAACGCTGTTCGCGATCTGGATCAGCATGCTGCGATGGAAAGGCAATCGCTAAGGAAAGCGTGAAGACAGCTTGCAACGGATGTGGTTCTTCTAGACATCCGTTGCCAAGCTACAAACGACGAGCATGCCAATAATCAAAATCACAATGAACATTCCCAGCGAGTTTCAAGCCTTCTCCAACGTCCACGCCATTAGAGATGGCAGTGCATTCATTAATGTTCTCGGTTGGATGTGGAGCGAAGACAAGGGGATTCAGTATCTGGCTTGGGATGGAAGCATCTATTCAGCGAGTTCCATTGACGGAATCAGCCCACAGGCATCACACCAGTTGTATCGAACGGCTAATTCCCTTGAAAAGCTGGCTGATCAGTAGGACAAAGCCTTGCAAAGTCGACGCAAGACGTGCCAGAACAAGAGAACACATGCCTTTGGCAGATGACCAGCACAGCTCAACGCACAGTTCAAGCCACAACAGGCGAAGACATGCTGATTGATGCCTTACGAGGAATCAAAACAAAACGAGAGCTGATGCTCTTGCAAGACCGACTAACTGCAAACCCAGCCAACCTCCCCCTTTTTACTTGGGTTTGCAACCTGTTGATTGAACGAAGGATCTCAAGGGGACTGGCCGCACGCGTATTGTCCCAATTGCATGATCTTGATCCTTCGGCAAGCTGAGACCAGGACCAGGTGGAGGCCTCCAGGTCCGCCGACCACCTAACCGTTACCACACAAATCCTGAAGCAAGCGCACAGAGGTCGAAGAAGCGAAGCCATAACATCGACAGGAAAAGTCAAACCTAGAGAACGAGAAGGTACAAAAGACTTCTGGATCGAAATGACAAGCCACAGGTCTCAAATACACAAAGAAAAATCAAATCAATCCAAAGAGTTGACTTAGATGAGGATGCGCTGTTAATAATAGTTTGTTGAGGCTTATTCCCAAATGCTTACTGGTGCAGACCTGCTCGCTAAGGTCAAAGATCTTGGCGATGTATCAAAGACCGATTTAGCCACTCAGTGTGGCTACGTCTCGAAGAAGAAAGACGGAGGTGATCGTGTAAATTTCACTGCATTTTATGAAGCTCTTCTGAACGCCAAAGGCATTGATCTCGGAGGCGGAGCAGGAGAAATTGGCAAAGGCGGACGCAAGCTCAGCTACATCGCCAGAGTTCAAGGCAATGGAAATCTATTAATCGGTAAAGCTTATACAGCAATGCTTGATCTAAGCCCTGGCGACAATTTCACCATCAAGCTAGGTCGAAAGCAAATCCGTCTCATCCCCGAAGGCAGTGAAGATAGCGAGGATTGATTAGTCGAAGCAATCTAAAAGAGACTTTATGCACCTCTTTTTGATTGCAAACCAAATTAAAAACTATTAAAAAAACAGAACAACTAGGAATTAAACGATAGAAAGCAAGAATCAAGCATTATCCCATTTAATTTTTCCATCAAGGAGCTCCATCAACTCCTCAAGCTTCTGATTGGTCACACGAACATCAGCGGCATCTGGCATGGTGCCCTCTTCAATCAGAACGTTGTAGTGTTCGCGACACATATTGCGGAGTTCCTGAAGGCGCTTCTTCGTAATGGTGCGTTTCTCTTCTGCTGTTGCCATGCTTGGATCCTAGACCTAGATACAGTCTGCCTTATCGAGTGAACTGATAGGGCACATTGGAAGGCAAGCATCGAAGCTTGCATCACCAACACGTCTAACCATTAAATCCTTGCAGGTGCAAGACTTCTACCCATCAATAAGCATCATTCAGAGAATGTTGCACCAAAGCCTCCATACACAGCCAATCACCCCCATCACAAAGCCTCGATAGCTGCTGAATGCATCGTGCAAGAGATGCGTCAAAGCCAACAAGGCCTAGCCGTGATCGGATGTCGGCGGTCATTGGCCATGACGGGCCGCCCACTTCGCGTGACGGTTCCGACTCTCAATGTCCCAACGTCGCCATTCCGAGGAAGAGGCTGGGAGTGCCGATGGCATCAAAGCTGGATCAGTCCAATAGTCGGGTGAATCAAGGGTGGATTGATGGAGGGGGCAACAGGGTCCGTGAGCCACGAGAGATAACTACAGATTTTCTTTATCATGCTCCCTTGAGCTCCTGTAGCGCAATAGACAGATCAGCGCACCTTTACGCCACAACCGCCACAGCCCCGGCAAGCCGTCAGAGTCACACAGAAAAAATCCACGAAAAACCATGGGATCAAGGGAAAGCCCATCAGGCAAACAATGAATTACAGAATTTCTGAAGGGCAGAAGAGAGATTGAGCCCGTTTGAATTTCAAGATCCAACGTAAGCTCAATTACCTATTGGACTGGTCGATGCCCTCACCTCTTCAAAAATACGAATTGTCATCGATGAAGTGGGCATCGAATGGAGAGCTTTCTGCCCATGACATCCATAAGCTGCTCAACAAGATGAGTCAGGCACAAGCCTTTGAGCGACAAACTCGGTGCCTGGAGCCAACAGAAAGTACAAGATAAATCCATCACCAGATCCAGGCCACCACTTCAAGCTCTTCGCACAAGACAGCAGCGATACAAGTGAAATTAAATAAAAATACAGAAATGCATTTGATTAATTCATAATTTATTTCTGATCCCAAGGTTAATCAGTAGATCGCACGCTTTTGTCCCACGAGAGGCCAACATATCGATAATGGTTAGACCTAGATGTACACGATTGAGCACCTGTCTGATGAAAGCTGGACAGCAGAAGTAACCAGAGAAACTGAGTTCAAAGCATTTGTTGATGCTCGGACAAAATGTATGGCCACCGGAAAAATTTATAGAGTTGTGGACGACAAGCACAACGTAAGATATACAATCACACTCGATGCATGCAAAAAACAGCTGTTTTCGAATCACTAGCGCGTGAATCGACGCATTATTGTTGAAGAGCAGGCATAGCCTCTTGCAGCTCATTAGAAGAATCAGAATCGTTCAATCCACTCGTGAGTTGGAACGCCAAAATAGCTAATCCGATAAAAGCAACAATAACGATTACACGCAAAACTTTGGTGGGATTCACAAAAATAAAAACAATGAAACAAACTATAGCGAGTACAGAAAAGAAAAGCCAGTTGAATTCACGTCAAACTCATGTTCATTCATACACAGGAGACAACATTGAAGCTCTATAAAATGGCTCAAAGCATTGAACGAGGGCAAGAGAGATACGTGACACCACAAAAAAACCGCTCAACACATGAGCGGCCTGAAACCAAGCAATCCCCATCACCCAGCCTTTTGCATCACATTGAGTTGTGATGCGCGAACCATAGGGACAAGACACCCTAAGAGTGCATGAGTTTCGATTTACTCAAGATTGTGACTACATTGTGTAAAGCTTTAAAAGCAAAAAACACGCCAAACAGATTTCCGAAGATCTACAACCAGCCGTCACAATAAAATGTGACAGCGATCTAGCGCATCAAACCAAGACAATGAAGAAGCCAAAGCTCACACGAGGCAAAAAGATCAGGTCAGATCGAAACGATTAAGTATTCAACCCGCTCATCAGAGCAACAAAGATCTCCATAAAAACATTCTAATTCATCATAGGCGTCATCGTAATTAGCAAATCTCAACTTCGTGATCGAATCTTCTTGAAGATCATCGCGAACAATACGATACGAAGGAGATTTAGCATCTAAGCCGTCAGAGATTGACCGCAAAGCTTCAGATGATTCATCTACCATGTAATTAAAATCATCCATATTCAATCATACGCTATCAACAGAAAGCCGACAAAGATTAAAAATACAAAGAAAAGTAAATCTATTTAATTGCTATTAGCGATGAATAGTAATCAGCCATTCATTCTTAGAGAGCTAGAGGATATTTTAGATGATTTATGAAACAATGATGTCCTTGCCGGAATAAAAAGCAAATCTATAACGAATCGACTCAGCGTCAGGCTTTGGTGTTTCATAGCTCCAAGCCACATTAGTCATCACATGGTCGCCAACAATGAGGTCCCAGTAGCGTGCTTTCCCTTTCCATCCACACACCGTCGTGTGTCGAGAATCGCGAAAATATTCAGAATTCATAGCCTCACGAGGAAAATAAGGATTCCCATCCATATAAACAATATCGTCGCTTTCAGCAAGAACGCAACCATTGAAAACTGCTTTCATTGAATTTGGCTTTTTCACCATAATAAGTAGGTATGGACTGTAGTGTGAGGCTTCAGATCATCAATTCAATGGATCAAGCAAAACAAATTCAAATGGAATAAGACAGAAAGCAGAAAATATTGACTTAAAACTATGTCCATCGAAGTTTTAGAGGACTAAATTCAAATGCAACCAAACGGTCTGGACATCTTGGGATGTGTTGCGCGCATCGACGCCATGCAGTCGGTCAACGCAGCAGTCTTTATTCTCCGCGAAAATCTATTTCGATCTGAAAAGGAACGGCTGAAAAACGTGCGCAATGCCTAGATCCTGATCTAGACCAAAGGTAACTGAGTCATTCCAGTGACCTTTCTCAGCAGAATCTGCGCAACATCCAAAGGTTCAACCATTGATGCCGTTGGGAATGGGAAATATCGAGTTTGTAACAAGGAATTGACCTGCTCAGAAGTGGATGGCTTGTGGAAAGCCTATGAAATGCTGAGAACTCAGGAGCAACGAGTGAGCTAAGCAATCCAACGCTTAGCGCAGCACGAATCACAAGAGAAACAGGCAGGCATGATCTTTCACTCAGGTCATTTGCGTATAGAAACATGCATAAAAACTATGGGAATGAAAATCAGTAGCATGCATCCCCTTTCTTGAGCTTATAAGCAGCTTCAGGATATGCATTTTTCCAAATCACGCAATTCTTCTCTTCCTGAGACAAACGACTGAATTCATCATTGGAAGCGGAGGGAGCAGCGAGTAGATTCTTACTTTGTGTATGGTTAATATCTTTTTCTTGCGGGTCTGTTGTATTAGGAGACTTACGACTAGGAGAAACTTCACTCACATAAGGCTTGGGAACAGGCTCACTCACTTCTTGGGGTGATTCCAGATTGATTTTATTATTTAACGTGCTTCTAATCAAAAGTGAGCCAACAAAAAATCCAATCAGGGTGAAACCAATTCCTATCGATAACTCAAGCCTATTCGCTAGACGAAATTTACCGAGCATATTGTTCAGATCTCAGATAAAGGTATTTTAATTATAGAATCCAGCGAAGCCTTGATTGAGGCTTAAAAGTTAGCAAAAAGTTCATGGAATAAGCAAAACGACCTAATCTAAAAAGATTTGCGGCCCTAATATTTCTGAATAACCATGCTTTAAAGCCCGAAAAAGCCTCAACTGCCAAAACCAATGCAAAAGAATTAAGAGTAACAGTCAAAGTTTATCTTGGAGCTTTGACAGACAGGCAATCAAAACAATCACTCAATTCAAGTCGGAGTGATCACTCTGTCTAGGTCTTCATGGACATGACACAGGAGTCTCTCAAAAGACCAGTCAGCTGTGGCGTCCCAGAGGTTCGATCCAATCCACTAGGACCTCACGGTGATGCAGCCAGCGCTTGGAGACACGGCATCCGAGATTGACTTGTCCCTCATCCATAAGACGACCTAAACGAAGCGCAGCTGCTTCTTCAGGCCTTGAAAAGGTCTGAAGATGATCAGTGAGCCAAGTGACCTCATCTTCCGTAATCACTCCGGTGGAAAGGGTTTCGAGCACGAGTTCGCCGACGGTCATGGGGTTTGTAACGATTTCGTTACATCTTGGCGCCTCCGTCGGCCAACCGTGGCCCGCGGTCTTCATGAAGAATTTTTAAGGTAGTGTCATCTCTAGTCACTTCCATGGAAGCCACTCTTTCCCAGCAGTTCGAAACCGAATCCATCAAGCGTCAAATTGACTCCACCACCGACGTGGCGGAACTGCAACAGCTTGCAAGGCACCTTGCGGATCTCTACTTAAAGCAACGGGTCGCCACTGCCTGGGTCATCGCCAATAAGTGATTCATCGCTTGTCCAAGCCTGTGTCCTCGAAAGATACGATCCACGAGACGACCAAGTTGGTTCCGTTGATATTCAAGGAGAAGGAGAGTGTGATTTCCAGTTAGGTGTGACTACTGACTGGTACTCCCTCCCTTAAAAGACCTTGTTTCAATTCTCATCCTCTACTGATAGTAATTTCCATAAAGAAGCCTGGTAAAAGCAGCTTTCAAATCTTGTATTGAACTTTCAATTCACCATTTATTGATCGTTGTCCCAACTTTTTATTATTCGACAAGTTTTCAGAATCGGAGGATCCTAAAAGTCGTCATCAATCCGCATGCCAAGACGAATCGGCCCGAAGCAACAGCCAAGCCTCGAGACGCCTCAGTTCCAACAAGCTCCATGGGGCCTTGCGCCAAAAAGTCTCTAGGACGCACACCACTGAGCAAGTACTCATCGTGTGCGCATCATCTGTCAAACAGCTCAGAGTTCAAATACCGTTCCAAGCACGCTGGCTGGATGCTCAAACTGCTCTGCAGTTCGACGCTCAAGCTGAACCATCATCACCAGATGAGCCGTGGTTCGAATCGCTGAGAGCAGCGCTAAGCCGATACAAAGAGGACAGTGAGTCAATGTCATGAAGTCAATCTTGGAGCCAGTTCAAGCCTCTGACCCCATTCCTTGCGATTTCTTGACTTAATGGAAGATTCGGCAGTGAGTGATCAGAAGCGGCAACCCACCTCATGGATCAGGTCAATGCTGTTAGGCCATCGCCGAATGTGTTCGTAAAACTCCATGGCAAGGATGCGAGCTTCCCAAGCATCGGATGCATAGAAGCAAGCCTCCTGCTTGCTGCCATCAGACATCTTGTAGCGAATCGTGAAATGTTTGTAGTGACTGAAATAAGCCATCGGTTAAGCCACCAACTCGTGATCAGTTTGAATCGCAGTCGAACCAGCTCGGTTCATGATGCAAACCATCTCATCCAAGGGGTTGAGGACTCTCGCGGATTGTCCTTCCTGCTGACTGAGAGCATGCGCAACCCTAAAAGCCTCTATTTCTGTTGTTCTGGATCCGTGATCCATCCAACCGGAAGAGCTCAGCTCCTTAATTCTGTTCATCAATGAATTTTCACATGTACTCAACATATGCACCCAACCTGCAAAACATGGTGCAAACCACTCACATTGATCAGAAGTCTTCGGGATCACGGATGATTCATGTGGTGATAGAGACAAACAACCGCCATTTTTCAAGATTTCAGCACATTCAAAGGAAATTCTGACCAGGAATAAAACGCATCCATCAAAGAGGCAACAGACCAATGAAAAGGCCGTGACCCCCCGGCCACGGCCCACGAGACGCATTCATCAAGCTTGATCTGAACCCTTCCCAATGGGCTCTTTCGTTATGGCGCATGCCATCTTCTCAACACATCGGTGTTTCTACTCAGAAGCTTGACTCAGTAACGGTGTGGGTATTCACCAGGATGATCAACACGAACCACCCGCATCCCTCTCAGAGACTTACCTGATAGCAAAAGCAGCTCACTTCCTGACACGGGATAGCCAAGCTCCTGAGCGATCATCGCAACCTCAGCAGCTGTCATTGCCGATTGAACACGGCTTTGCAAACGACCATCGCGTTGCAAGTGCTCCAAAAATGACTGGAGAGCGCTCAAAACAGATGTCCCATGCCCTTTTTCTCCGTTTACTGATACACGAAATCAATGCACAAAGGGATCGATTACCAGCGAATCCCAAGAACCTCAACAAGACATGAAATCGGTCGTGAGCTGACGTCGAAGGCTCGATGGAGTACGAATCAAGTCATGACCCATTACCAATCTCCAGCGATCGCCGGCCGCGAAGCCGATCTGCATTCCCTTTTGCAGAACCGCGAGCCCGTCTGGCTCCAAGACACCAATTTGAGACTTCCCAGGATCAGCTCAGCTTTTGCCTGTGCTCTGCACATGCATCAGCCAACGATTCCCGCCGGCAAAAGCGGAGAACTAGTTTCCCATTTGCAATACATGGTCGAGAACCAGGGAGAAGGAGACAACCACAACGCGGAACCCTTCGCGCAGTGCTACCGACGGATGGCTGATCTCATTCCGCAGCTGATCAGCGAGGGATGCAATCCAAGGATCATGCTCGATTATTCCGGAAACCTCCTTTGGGGAGTTCACCAGATGGGCCGTGAAGACATCACGGGGGCACTCCGCTATCTCGCCTGTGATCTGGAGATGCAACGCCACGTGGAATGGCTGGGTACGTTCTGGAGCCATGCGGTGGCTCCATCAACACCGATTCCGGATCTCAAGCTTCAGATCAGTGCCTGGCAACACCAGTTTGTTGATCTCTTTGGGGAAGAGGCACTCAAGAGGGTGAAAGGGTTTTCACCACCGGAAATGCATCTTCCCAATCACCCAGACACCCTTCATGCCTTCATTCAAGCCCTCAATGAATGCGGCTACAGCTGGTTAATGGTTCAAGAACACAGCGTCGAAAACCCGGATGGATCCCCTCTTTCCCATGCACAGAGATATCTCCCCAACCAACTGGTTGCACGCAGCTCAACAGGAGACATTGCAAGGATCACAGTCTTAATCAAGACACAAGGCTCAGACACAAAGCTCGTGGGCCAAATGCAGCCGTATTACGAGGCTCTCACCCTTGAGAAACAACCGCTTGGAAACAGACACATTCCATCCTTGGTGACCCAAATCGCTGATGGCGAAAACGGGGGGGTGATGATGAATGAATTCCCTGAAGCATTCCTTCAAGCGCACCGCAAAGCATCCAATCGCAACCCATCCGACAACGAACAAGCCCAAACGGTGGCGATCAACGGAAGTGAATGGCTCGAACTTCTTGAACAGGAAGGAGTTACGGCCTCCGATTTCCCCGAAGTACAAGCCGTGAAGCAGCACCAGCTATGGGAGAAGGTGGGCAGCTGTTCGACGCGTGAAAACGTAAACGCAGCAATCGATGAACTCAAAGCCAATAACAGCGGCTTCTCGATGGAGGGGGCCTCTTGGACTAACAACCTCAGTTGGGTTGAGGGCTACGACAACGTCTTGGAACCGATGAATCAACTCAGCGCAGACTTTCATCAACGCTTCGACCAGCAAACAGCAAAAGATCCATCGATCACAACGGGGGGAAGTTACCGAAACGCGCTGCTTCATCTGCTTTTACTGGAAACAAGCTGCTTTCGTTACTGGGGACAAGGAGCATGGACGGAATACGCGCGCAGCATTCACAGCCGAGGCAAGGACTTGCTGAACTAACCCATCCTGTGACCAAGGTGGAGACACGTCAGGACTCGTTCTGACGTGTCTTGGAGCTGATGAATCTCCCCGTCATGCAGGGAATCGAAATGTCCTAGCTGGTTACCCTGCTGCACGTGATCGACGACGCACGACGCGTCGACCATCGGGGGTCTGATCCACCTCGGATTCGCTATCAGCGCTGGTGGTGACATCTTTGCCCTCAGGTTCGTTTTCAGGCGGTTCTTGCTCTGCAATAAGACCCACAACCACCGCAGCCTGAAGCTGATCAGAAAGATCACCAATCACCATCAAGGCCTTGAGGGTGAGCTCCAATCGAGACTCACGAGGCAAACCCGGGCGCAGCTTCTTGACAGAACCCCACAACTCCTGCCCGACTTCCTTGAGTAGCTCCTTGTCCGCCATCTAAATTATTGTCAATGACATCAACTTACCGAACGAACGGCTGGAGGGGTTTCTGAAGACGCTCGTCTACGACGGTGGCTGTCCTTTCTGCAAAGCATTTGCATTGCGCAGCGAACTAAAAGGAGGCATTCCAGATCTGCTGATCCGGGACGGAAGGCTTGAACATGATCTCCGCAACGATTTACGTAGACGGGGATTCAATTTAAGTGAGGGAGCCGTTTTGATGGATGGAGATCAAATTTGGCACGGAAGCGAAGCCATTTCAATTCTCTGCAGCCAGCTCAAACCAAGCGATCCACTATTGACCTTGCTCAACGGCCTCTTTCAAAATAAAAAAAGAGCCAAATATTTGTATCCAGGGTTGCTTGCTGCCCGTCAATTCGCACTCACACTCAAAGGGCTGCCCGTGGATCCAGATCGTGCCTGAGCTTTTTGAAAGTGCTGTTCTTCAAGGTCCATTTGATAGGAAAACTCACGTATCTCAGCTTGCATTTCTAAGAGCATGACCACGAGTGAACGTGCCAGTTCCCTGCTAAAACTGTTCTGCATGGACGATGCTCAATACAGGTCAAGACTCTTCTAAGTGACTTGAACGACCGTTCGTGGATAGGGTGAGCCTGCTGTCACACAGCTCAATGATTGTGAGTGGAAAGATGATGTCCTGCCAGGGAAACAGCTTGAACATCGGGTCAAAAGTTCAAAGGGAAACAATCAGCGATTGAACAAATGCGCTGAAACACTCATTAAACGATGCTTCAGCTAGCAAAATTTCCGAATAGGCAGCATCAAATATTTCCTAACAGGAACAAACCTGGGTTCTAACCACATCGATGACGGGATTTAAAGCAGGAGGCCACGCGTGGAAGGTCTCCGTTTTGGAAGCTGATACAGCTCAGGGGAACCTTGAGGCACGACCCTGTAGCGAACACGAACTTGGGTCTTGGATGCGCAGTGGGTAAGCACACCCAAAAGAACCACAACCAAGAGCCCACGAGCAACATGATGATTCACGCTTTCACCTCGTGGTCGCTGGTTGGAAGATCAGCAATGCAAGCCCAAAAATCCTGTCTGGGAACATTGTTAAAACCTTCACCAGTTCACTCCTTTTATCGTATCCACTTTTCCATTGCCATGAGTACCGAGATCAAGAACGTCCCCTCTGAACAAGACTGGGAGAGCGTTCCTGCAGCAAAAAGAAACTACTACAACGATCAAGACAACATTGATTCAACAAAAGCAATTCGACTGAAAAATACCAGAAAAAGGTCAAAATTCAGCCGAAGAGCCTTTAAATCAAAGCCATTTACTTCTTCGATCCAACGATCACAGAAGGCATAGCACCATTGGTTCCAGGCAGACCTGGGACAACCTGAGTCATACCGTCCCACTTATCAAGGAAGAGTTTGTACAAAACGCGTTCGTTAAGGCCTTTGTTCAAGGTGTCGTAACGCAAAGTCTCCTGTTCAGCAATTTTCACCTCGGTTTGGGCCCTGAGAAGTTGCTGTTCAGCAATCTGTTTCTGCTCAATCGCGGCACGATATTCTTCGGCGATTTCCAGTCCCGTGAGGTCAAGACCCAGCACCTTTACATAATCAAATTGATCAAGTTCGTCGGCAACTGTCTCTGCAACGAGCGTTGAGATGTCATTCCATTCAGAGGCGATGGTGACCAACTCATATTGAGAAAACACAGACTTGAGTGCTTTCAACAAGGACGGTTGAATAATTCTTGGATACACATCGCGATCACTGCTTGCAATCGTGCTGTAAGCACGACCAGCTTGATCCGCCCGTAACGCGTATTTGATGGTGGCCGTGGCCTCAATGACCTGCAAATCCTTCGTGAGAGTGGCAAAGTTTTCAGGCCGTACTTGCGTTCGGATACTGAAAGGCCATACCTGCTGGACGAGGGGAATTTTGACATTCAAGCCAGGCTGACGAGGTTCACCGCTGACCTTGCCAAGCGTTGTCACAACAGCAACTTCACCAGCTGGCACCACAAACAAGGCCTGAGCAAGCAACAACAAAGCAGCTAAGACGAGACCAAGGATCGCGACCAGCCCTCCTTCAGGCCCTCCTGGGGTCACCGAACGCATCTGAGATGGGGTCTGCATGGGGAATGTTGTCCGCTAGAGCTTTGATGCACCTTCTCTAGCGAAGATGACCGTGATTGAGGCGATGATCGTGCTCAAAATGCCACAGTGATCTTGGTATCGACTGGAGAGCGATGTCCCAGCGATTCACAGTTTTCTTCAAACTCACGGGTGAGAGTGTCAGCTCGATCACCGTGTTTGCCTCGGACCACGCGGCAGCATGGGCCGCTGCACTTGACGAATTCGGAGCTCGCACCATCTCCGTGGTTCGTACTCCTGACGATGACAGCGACCTATGAACGTCGATTCAGCGACGCTTTCCATCTATCCCACAATTTTTGCTGCCAAGGGGTCACATCCATGGGGATGCGCTCAGACGACTTCTTCTGAACCTGGTCAAGTTGCTCGAGTTCGTTGCGTAATTGACGGAAGATCGGGATCAGGGCGAGCCCGGCCAACAAGCCAGCAATCAAAAGAATCGGCAAGACGACGGGTAGCAACGCCGCCATCAACACCAATCCCAAACCAAAAACAAGACCAGAAATAAGTTGTTGCTGCCATCGAGGACGCGATCGGCCTGGAAGCTGTTTCATGGCATCGTTGTCAGCCTAAGCGCACTCTTCCATATCAGCCCCGGATGACCAAGCCACAACGCACTGTCTTGATCACTGGGGCCTCTAGCGGAATTGGCAAAGCCCACCGCTCAACGGCTCCTTCTTCAAGGCTGGAAGGTGATTGCTGCGGCACGAAAAACAGAAGCGTTGAATGATCTTCGTGAGTTAGGGGCCGAGTGCTGACTCTTGACATCACGGACATCCAATCAAGGCAAGCCGTTGTGACGCATATCCATCAACAATTTGGTGCTCTTGATGCCCTGGTGAACAACGCTGGATTTGGAGATGTTGGTCCCATCGAAACTATGCCAATTCAGACCGCTGAAAACCTGTTTCAGGTCAATGTCTTCGGTCTCATCGCACTCACTCAGTTGGTTTTACCGGAAATGAGAAAGCGTGGAAAAGGCACGGTCATCAATCTTTCCTCGATCGCGGGTCGATTTGTTACCCCTGGAGCCGGGTGGTATGGAGCAAGCAAATTTGCTTTAGAGGCGCTCAGCGATGCCTTACGTCTCGAGCTTCACCAATTCGGAATCAACGTCGTCGTCATCGAACCCGGCTTAATTGCAACTCGCTTCGAAATTCTCACGAGGAACTCCATGGCCGAAGCCCAAAAAGACCTCGCTAGGGCTCCCATGATGAGGAAAGTGGAAGAAAATTGGCAGGAGGGGTTCAAAAGGGCATCTCCAGCAGACGTTGTGGCGGCAACCATCCAAAAGGCCTTGGATGCTCGCACTCCAAAAGCGCAATACCTCTGCGGACACCGAGCCGCGTCTGCAGTGATACAAAGACTGTTGCCCACTAATCAGTGGGACAGCATCGTTCGCTGGCAAATGACGTAGGAGCTACCAAATCAGCGCCCAAAGCGCGACGTTTTCGATACAGAGTGTTACAGTACAAACACCTTCAGGTGCGGTAATTCCATGTTCACGATCGATAAGGCCGCGCAAATATTTCCAGATACACGCACAGCAGACGCCGTTCCAGCGATTACTGCTCGCTATAAGCTGTTGAGTGCAGAAGATCAACTCGCTTTGATCTGGTTTGCCTACTTAGAGATGGGACGCACGATCACCGTGGCCGCTCCTGGCGCTGCTCGAATGGCAATCGCCCAGCCAACCTTGGATGAAATTACAGGGATGAGCTTCAGTGAACAAAGTCGCGTGATGTGCGACTTAGCTGGAAAGGTTGATGCTCCAATTTCAAAGCGTTATGCCTTCTGGTCGATCAATGTGAAATTGGGATTCTGGTACGAACTTGGCGAACTGATGCGTCAAGGCAAAGTTGCACCAATTCCCGATGGTTATAAGTTGTCTTCCAATGCCAACGCCGTTCTTGAATCAGTCAAGAAAGTTGAACAAGGACAGCAAATCAGCATTCTGCGTAATTTCGTTGTCGATATGGGTTTCGACCCTGACAACGATGATTCAGCCATTGTTTCTGAACCAATCGTCGATCCGACTCCTTCAGAGGCTCGCGAAAAGGTCTTTATCCCAGGGGTCCTGAACCAAACGGTTTTGGACTACATGGAACTGCTTAACTCCAATGATTTTGATGCACTGATTAAGCTGTTCTTGTCGGATGGAGCGCTCCAACCTCCCTTCCAAAGACCCATTGTGGGCACTGATGCGATTCTGAAATTCTTTAAGCGGGATTGTCAGAATCTAAAGCTGCTTCCTAAAGGTGGTTATGGAGAACCCACCGATGGCGGTTTCAATCAAATCAAGGTTACTGGACAAGTTCAAACGCCTTGGTTTGGAGGTGAAGTTGGCATGAATGTTGCTTGGCGCTTCCTACTAGATGAGAACGACAAAATCTACTATGTTGCCATCGACCTCTTGGCATCACCAGCTGAACTTCTGAAACTTGGTGGTAGCTGAATCAGTTCAGCAGCGTGATCTCGGTTTAATTTTCGCCGCAATAATTGCGGCGATTTGGCTCATCACACTTGTGGTTTGCCTGTCATTAAATCTTGAATCTTTGCCGCTTGCAACACTCATTCCACTGGTTTTGTTGAGAACTTTTGTTCAAACAGGTTTGTTCATTATTGGCCACGATGCCATGCATGGAATCCTTGCGCCCAAAAGATTAAAACTCAATCATTGCATTGGAGCTGTAGCACTCATTCTTTATGCGGGTCTCAGTTATCGACGATGCAAAAGTAATCATGCTCTCCATCACTTAAAGGCGGAAACAGAGCGCGATCCTGATTACCAAAGCCACCCAGATCATTCCGTTTTGAGATGGTTTTGGGATTTCATGAGTCGGTATATGAATGCCGGAGCCCTCACGATTTTGGCTTTGTTTTGGATAGCACTTACCATTCTCAACCCTTCAACGGATCAACAAGCCATTTTATCCGTTGCTGTGTTCTGTGCCCTCCCTTTAATCCTGAGCGCCCTGCAACTCTTTTTCGTTGGAACCTGGTTTCCCCATCACCTCAATAAAAACAACCCCAACCGTCAGACACCAAGGAGTTTGACGATCCACCCATTGCTCTCGTTCGCAGCTTGCTATCACTTTGGATATCATCGCGAACATCACCTATCACCGTCCACCCCCTGGTTTGATCTTCCGCGTTTGCGTCAACGATCCCCATTGAGTCAGACGGCCTGAACCTCCGGCTAACACCATCCCTTTTGATTCACGTCATGACGCAAGTTGACTGGCCTTCCACAGAAACAGAAATCGCTCGTAAAGCTTTCCACAAAGGCAATGAGCGCGCGGTGACTGTTTTAATTGGTGTGATCCAAACCAAGAGTCAATCCCTGAACTCGCTGGAATCAGTTTGCTCACTTCACGATTATCTCAGCACTGAAAGGTACGAGATCGAAGGGAGAATGGAATTCAACTACGACACGATCCTTTTCTGTCTCGCAGAAATGATGAAAAGAAATCTCATTGAAGCAACAGACCTACAGGGTTTAGACCCCAAAAAGGTGTCAAAGATTAAAGCGATGTCCCTCTTTTGAATAAAAACTAGACTTTTTACCAATACGAAAGTTCCTTATATCATTATTTTTAACTTAGAACAGTTTGATGCAATTATTCATGGATATTACTTCGTTAAGCCTGAAACAAATACGTCAACGAACTTCTGATTCAGTCTCATTTTCACTTGAAGGACCCTGCTCAAGTTTCCTCTGTGCCTTTGCAGCTTTCTTCAAGATTTTTTGTGCCTCCCCTCTTGTGAGGCACTCCTCTGCCCGAGATTGAAGCTTATGGAGCTTTCGATGCTGCTTAGCGGGGTTCATCCTTTACCTATCCATATACCTTTTTAACATTCTCTGAGCCGCAGTGGCAACTGTGTGGTTCATATCGGGATTAGCCAACAACATCAGTAACCATCTGAGCTCAGAAGCCACATTGCGACGGCCTTTCAAAGCATGCTGCAACAGCAAGCAAAGAGATGCCGTGGTGCCTTGGTGGGATATTCCGCTCTTGATCAGCCTCGGACTCTTGGCAGGAGGGTTGGCTGGATTGTTAGGAATCGGCGGTGGTCTCATTTTTGCACCGGTTTTGCTCTGGCTCAACCTGCCTCCTCATCAAGCGCTCGCCACTAGCAGCTTTGCCATTGTCCCCACCGCTCTAGCAGGGACAATCGTCCATCTTCAAAGTGGAAGCCTGCCAACACGATCAGCCCTAGCCATCGGCTTAGCAGGATTCGGATCAGCATTTTTATTTGGAGGGCTTGGTGGCCTTGCCGCTGGATGGGTGCTGTTGGCAATGCAAACAGCGGTCTATGTGTTGTTGGCCTTTTCTATCAAAGAGCCGCCACAAGCTGAGGAAGAGGCTGGAGAAGAAGAGAACCAGGAAAAAGAAGAGGAAAAAGAGCCACTTTGCTTGGAAACGGAAGAAACCTCCGCGCCCCTGCTGGCTGGTGTGGGCTGCATCGCCGGCTGGACAGCGGGCATGCTTGGGCTTGGTGGAGGACTCGTGCTCGTCCCACTGATGAGTGGGCCTTTTTCAGTCCCGATCCATCAAGCCATTCGACTCAGCACCGTCGCAGTGTTGTGCTCAGCGAGTGCAGCATCCCTGCAATTTCTGCATGAGGGCCGAGGCATTCCTTGGATGGGACTCACGCTGGGAAGTGTGGCAGCACTGGCGGCCCAATGGACAGCAAGGCGCCTCGATCTTTTTGATTCGGCTGTGTTGGTTCGTTGTCTACGAGGACTGGCCATTGTCTTGGCCGTCGATAGCAGCCGACGAGCCATTCAACTTGTCCTGAGTCAACCAAACATGTTCATGCACTAAGAGACAGACCAAAGGAGTGAGTGCAACTCCAGAAGTCTCAGGTTTCATTCATATTCAACTGATCCTTCAGAAAACTCTAAGAACAACAAGATTCGGCTTAATATTATTTCTAAAAGAACACATCCGATTCATGAAAAGCGCTCTTAAGGGGTTTCATTATGGCCATACTGAACACAATCAGCTTCGCCAGCTCATTGCATCCACCATTGTGATCGGAGTAATTGCACCAGTCCTGACGGCAGTTTCTCTTAGCCAAAAGCTGTCACCTTCACCGACAGAGACGAAGAATTTTCAACTGTGGTAGTCGAATGGACTAAGGAAACGGGGCAGCATCTTGCAAATTCCTCTAAATGAAGAGAGAATAGAAAGATAGCCGTCAAAGACAAATGAGCAACGAGTCAGAAAAAAACAAAGAGTATTGGATCGATGAAATCGCTTTCCTGGAAGCGAGACTGAATGGAAGCCAAGGGGATATCGATTCCGAAGATCGATCTGCTTGCGAAGAGGCGCTTAAAACAGCAAAAACAAATTTTTCCGCCTACAAGTAATCATACGAAGGACAAAAGCCAAGCATACAATTCAGCAAGAAGCAATTACTAGGAATTCAAGTATCAACTTGGCAGCAAAAACAAAGTCATCAATAAAAGCAATTGCATTTTCATTGATTCACCTAGACATCAATACCAGGACACTTTGTTCCAACAAAAAATCACTCAACCTTCACCAAAAAGCTCTTCTAACGGTGCCTCATACCACGACATTGACTGACAACCTCAAGAACAAAGGTTCAAAGAAGCACCTCACTGCGGCATGGTGAAGGTCTGCCCCCACTCCATGCCATGCTTCGGCGCTCTTTGATTTCCATCCTGATCGCAGTGTGTTTGCTGATCGGGACGCCCGTGCTGGCCGCAGAGCTGCGGTTGACTGACGTGGCCTTAGCTCCCTGCGATGCCAATGATCCAGGCGCACAACCAGGTCAGGCGCTTGGAAATACCCGCAACAACATCACAAGTCCAGAGGGCGCTAGCTGCTACGTCCTGAGCGGAACAGTCGTGAATCCCAGCAAACGCGCTGTCGTGGATACGGATGTTTATGCACGCATTCTTGATCGAAGCGGTGAGCCAGTGCTTCAAAACCGCACAAGGGTTGGGTCTATTGGAGACGTTGAGCCAGGGTCGCAAGCGTTTGCCCTCCGCCTCGCCGTTCCCAAAGGCACTCCAGGCCCCTTTGATGTCAAAAACCCAAGAGCACGAGGATTCAATGCTCCTGTCCGAAGTCGTGCGAATGACGACGATGAATTGCTACCACTCGAACAGACTGTGGTGACGGCTGCGCAGGATTGAAAAATGCTCACACCGATCAGGTCTGGAATCACGTTGCTGGGCTTAATAGCATTGATGTTGCTCATCAGCTCGAACCCAAGAACCGTGAATCGAGACGCCCCTCTGCGTTCCCTGAAGGACAATCGAATGATGCCCCGCAACAGCATGCGACGCCTCAGGGAACAACGGATTCGAGACTGAGTTGCAAATCATTAAAGGAAACTAGCCTTGATTGATAAGCATTAATTTGTTGATCCAAGTTCAGTTGATCTCAAAGAGCGAGCCCTGAATGGACGATGAAGAGGGCTCATTCCTCCACCGTTGAATGGGGCCCACCTTCCAACCTTGAGGATCCCAACCCATCAGGAGAGGCTCTAAAGCCCTTAGGTCATGCCCATCAGCGACGGCTAACCACGCCTCTTCCAGACCATCCGGAATTAACACAGGCATTCGATCATGCAGGGGTTGAATGAGAGCATTGGGCGCAGTGGTGAGAATCGTGCAGGTATCAAGTTCACTCCCATCCGAACCAAGCCAGCGTTCCCACAATCCAGCGATCCAAAAGGAACGTTGATCAAGACGGCTTACAAAATAATTTTTCTCGAAAAAACCAGTGGCTGTGACGTGGACCCCGGGGATCGGTCCAGGGTGAATGAGAGCCCTCATCCGGCCAGACTGGGCCGGGGACTCGACCATGAAACGCACCAGGCACACAGCCGAGCAGATCATCCGCAAGCTCAAAACGGC
>Ga0208543_1000047_pt1 | contig 38335 bp, 41 predicted proteins | sample DEB08_DNA_14_FD_185497 | JGI IMG/M metagenome (GOLD analysis project Ga0208543, IMG submission 185497) | Aqueous microbial communities from the Delaware River and Bay under freshwater to marine salinity gradient to study organic matter... | ecosystem: Environmental > Aquatic > Marine > Coastal ...
TAAGGCTGATGCTCATCACACCAAGGTCATCAGCACTGCCGTCATCTTGTGCAATGGCAGGAAGAGAAGCAACAGAGATGGCAGAAGCCAACAGCCCTAGGGAGAGAAGACGCAGCACGGGGCGTTAATTAGATGCCGAAACAATGCCTTGCTTGTGCTGGTGATGCCAGCTGCAGTAGGCGGTTTCAGCTTTGGAAGAAGTCTGTTAGGCGGCGTGCAGCGTTGCCAACCGATCTTCTGCAGGTTGATCCACATCTCGATGCCTAGGTGCCTGAGCATCCTTTGCTGCCTGACGGGTTTTCCAAGCCGAGCTGATAAGCGGTAGTAGCTCACCAGGACGAACTGAGCATGTTGCGTTGGTGCATCGGGCTTGATCTGCAGGAGCATCCCTTCCTGTCTGTTGACCAGCCAGCCTTCACCGTTGGACTTCTCTTTGTATCGTGCGTAATCAGGCTGCTGCTGCCACATCAGAGCAGTTTGGCGAGATTGGCCATTGGGTTGAGAGCCACTCCACTCGAAAGGAGTAATCAAGGCATAAAAAAAGAAAGAGACCCCGCCTTTGGCGGGGTTTTCTTTTGTCTACTCATAAAAAAAGAGCGGTTTCTCACTCCGCCCCCAATGCCATCTGTCCCTGTGTGAACAGCACGTCGCCGCTGCAGCAAGGATCATGTATCGCTTGGAACATGTTTGTCGCGATCCATACAAAGTCGAAAATTGCTTGAGGCAGGCTGTTTTTAACTATTGAGTTTGCTGTTATCCCAGTCTCAACGAGCTGCTGTCTTTTGGGTTTGCTGCAACGTAATGACCTGTAGTTGCACTTGATGAGTGGCCGAGCGTTACCTGCAGTGTGAAAACATCCACCCCGCGGCGAATCGCCTGCGTGGCATGGCTATGCCTCAGTTGATGTGGGTGAACATGGAATCCAGCGGCTCTCCCCCATTTCCGACAGACATCCCCAATTGCTTGACGCGTGAGATGCCCATCTCGCCTTGGACTAGGGAAAACAAATTCTTCATCAGCGCCGCGGCCTAGACCCTCAAAGAGTGCCAGCGTTGCTGAAGATACCCGGACAGTGCGTCGCTTTGATCCCTTACCGAAGAGGTGAATTTGACCTCCATCATTAAGAGCTTCAATATCTTTCCAGCGAACAATCGCGATCTCTGAAACTCTGCAACCCAACAAGTAAGCGCCCTTGATCAAGGTGTAATCCCTGACGGCATTGCGATCGAGATGAGCTGCCCTGGTGATGGCTGCGAACAGCAGACCGATCTGCTCCTCATTCAGCGGCTTTGTGGTTTTCTCCGCGTGAAGAAGGGAGCGTGGCGGCATCGGATTACGCGGCACACCAGTGACCGCTGAACGGCTTGGTTCAGCCGCCCATCGGTACATGGAACTGATGGCAGCGATCCTGCGATTGAAAGTTCGAGGCTTCATGAGTCCGTCATCGACTTGTTCCCGCAGCTGGGACACCCAGTCCTGACAGAACGCAGGATTGATCTCCCGCAAATGCAGATTTGGGTGATTGAACTCCCGCCAGCGGGTGAACTCGCGAATCTCAAAGCGATAGCCGTCTTGAGTCGCCTTGCTGCCGGTACGGCTGCACTGACTGATAAAGCGTTTGATCAGCAGCGCATCGCCCCAGAGGACAGCACCTGCTTCTGCGGCATCAAAAAGACGGCTGACGTAGGCCAATGCCTCAGCCTTATCAAGGCCGTCCAAAACAAGCGGAAGATTTTTGCGAATCGGTTTGCGAATGGCCTCATTTTGGGCCTCCGTCTTAAAACTGAGATCGGTTGCGCTGGAATGGTCGAGGGGGGCATTCCACCCCCACGAGTCACTTGGGTGATAAGGCTGACTTCACCCCATCTCCCTTAAAAGGGTCAGGCAGCAACAGGGGCTGCTTGACGGGAGAAACGTACGATGTTGTTCGCAGTTACGGGATTTGCTCTGACCGAGCAGGCTTCAGTCACCCTCCTTATGCCCCGTCGAAACCATTGCAGCCCCGAAGGGAGAATGGAGCTGAGCGGAATCGAACCGCTGTCCGAAACACCGGTGTGGACCACCTAGTCCGTTCAAGAACGGACTTTGTCATTCTGGCATCCAACACGAGAGATGGCATCGCCGCTGAATCAGCAGATGCACGGATGGAGCAACGCTCTGCCATAGCAAGCCCTGAAAGGCAATCACGCATCAAGATTGAACATACCAAAAATTACTTACTTATCACATAAGCAAGCAATAAAGCCAATAAGCATAAAGATTCTATTACGATTCACCACTTAGAAACTTTCTAGTTCGGGCATGAAGCCTTGGCGCCTCTAGACTACCATTTCGAATTATAATAAGACAGCAATTAATATGCTAAATCCAAGACTCCTGCAGGCCTTAAGCACAATCTAAGACTCCATTTAGAACACCTAATCGCATCTCTATTCCGCTTTTTCCTAAAAGTGGCTTTCGCAGAATGCCCTCGAACCACGTGATGGCGACAAGGGCTTAAGGTTCAGATACCTTACTAATCATTGGCAAAAGCGAGCGATCATAATGAAGAAAACAAAAGCAAACTTTGAGCGCATTAAAGGTGTCTCCGTGCTACCTCAAGGATTGGAAGAAGCTGGCGTCACTGAGCTTCTTGCCTTAGGAGCGAAAGCGGTGAAACCACTGCGTAGGGCCGTCTCATTCGAGGCAGATATGGCTTGCTTCTATCGGCTTCATTTGCAATGCCGTCTTCCTTTTCGATTGCTCCGGGAAGTGGCCCGATTCCCGTGTGATGGACGCGAGTCGCTGTATTCAGGGGTGCAGGAAGGACTGAACTGGGAACGCTGGCTGCATCCCTCGATGAGTTTTCGGGTGGATGTCACCGGGACAGCTCCCGGCCTTAATCACAGCCACTACTCCGCACTGCAAATCAAGAACGCGATCGTTGATCGACAACGCGACATTTGGGGACAACGGTCCTCGATCGATCTCGACGAACCTGATGTTTGCCTGCACGTGCATCTCGATCGAGAGGGTGGCGTGCTGAGTCTCGATGGATCAGGAGGCAGTCTCCACCGCCGCGGCTATCGCGCAGAAATGGGCGATGCTCCCCTCAAAGAGAATCTCGCCGCTGGCTTGATCCGCCTGAGTGGATGGACAGGAACCACTCCGCTCGTGGATCCCCTCTGTGGCTCGGGAACGTTGCTCATCGAAGCGGCATCACTGGCTGCAGGGCATGCCCCTGGCCTCAACCGCAGCTTTGCCCTCGAAGGTTGGGCTGATTTTGATGACGACCTCTGGAGAGAGGAGAAAGAACGCGCACTGAAGCGCCAAGAGCAGGGCCAAGTCCAACCCCTCATCATTGGCTGCGAACAGGATCCAGCGATTGCCAAACAGGCTCGCAACAACGTTGCGGCCGCTGGTCTTTCCCACTTGATCTCCATTCAAACGGGAGATTTCCGAGATCTCCAGCTCCCCGAAGGACCAGGAACGATCGTTTGCAATCCTCCTTATGGATTACGCATCGGAGCCGATCAGGATCTTGAAGCGCTGTACGGCGATCTCGGTGCCATGGTGAAAAGCCAAGCCTCAGGATGGGATTTCTGGTTGCTTAGCGGCAATGCTGGAGTCACGGGAGCCCTGCGGATGAGAGCGTCCCGACGGATCCCGATCAACAACGGAGGCATCGACTGCCGCTGGTTGCATTACCAAGTGCGCTGACCGCAATCGATCAACGCCCCATCACGGCACGGGTGGTTTTGGACAACCCTTCGAGGGTCTGCGGCAGATAGGGCCCCTTGGCCAGCTGTCCTCCAATCCGCAAGCTCGCACCCGCAACCACCACATTCAAGAACGCAAGGGTGAGCAACGACTGCAGCAACGTCCAACTGAAAGCGGTCAACGACCAGACCACAAAAGCCGTCTCAACAGCCACGAGAGCCAAGAGCATCAAGGTTCCGCCCATGGCCAAAAACACACCCCCGCCAATCAGGCGGCGCTTCTCTCGACCAACTTCCTGCAGAGCAATACGGACATGCAGGTCCATCACCGAAGCGGCTAGCGAGGTCACTCGACCCGCCGCGCCGAGACTTCTTGGGCGGCTCTCCTGAGATCCAGGTAGTTCACTCATGAGGAACGACGACCTCCGGTGAGCAGGGCACCAACAAGAAGGCCAACCCCAGCAGCGATGGCGATGGCCAGCAGCGGCCGCTCTCGCACGGGGCGTTCAATCTTGGGTCGCAAGGTGGCATTGAGATCATCAAGCAGCTGCTCGAGTTGCTCTTCAAGGGGTTCGAGGGTGTCGGCAAAACTGCGCACGCTCTCACCGGGCTGATGCATCAGATCTTCCAGCTGTTGCTGCACGGTTTGCACCGCTCGATCGCTTTGGGAAGCAATCAAGTGCACAACCTCATCAAAACTGCCCCGGGTGGCCTCTAAGGCTTGATGCGTCACCTCGGGCCAACGACGCTGGATTTCAGGGACGAGAGACTCAAAATGATCCCGAAACCGCTGCGCAAAATCCTTGTCTTCCTCTTGGGATGGAGCTGAGTCCATGGGTCGGGGTAACGCCTTTTTCAGACTAGGGATGGTGTCGAGAAGATGACACCCATCTCAGCGCAACTGTCTCGATACCTATTCCTAGAGCACACGAATGCTCCAGATGATCCGGCATGCAGGCATGTGGATTTACTGCTTGAAGATGGTGAAAGCTGCCGCACCTGGCGTCTGCGCAGTGTGCCACTTCCCAATGGCCCCAGCCTCAAAGCCACCCCATTGCCCAGTCACCGACTGATCTGGCTGGAGCGAACATCAGCGGCCGTGTCTGGAGGGCGCGGTTGGGGACGGCGCATTGTGGGGGGCACGTTCCAGGGGGTCTTACCCGACAACCCGAAGGCGCTGATCAGGGTTGAGCTCCGCGGCACTGCCGCCCTTCGCTTTCCAGACCCCTTGATCCTCGAACTAGCCGATAGCCAATGCCGGCTGCATTCATCGGCAGATCACAGACCGACGCCAAGCCCTTGAGCTTTTCAGAAGCTTCGCTAGTTTTGATTTGCTGACAGCTGTGTCACCTGTTGGTCCATATCAATCAGGTCGGACTAACTCACTTCAAGTCCTTCGGTGGGGCGATGACCATCCCCCTCGAGACCGGGTTCACTGTGGTGACCGGTCCCAATGGGTCTGGGAAAAGCAATATTTTAGATGGAGTTCTTTTTTGCCTAGGCCTGGCCAACAGCCGGGGCATGCGTGCCGATCGCTTACCCGATCTGGTTAACAGCGGCATGCTCAAGGCAGGCAAGTCGGCTGAGACCACCGTCAGCGTGCGTTTTGATCTGAGCGACTGGCAGCCAGATGCCGCAGAGGAGGGGATTGACCCCCCTGAGGACGGTCCCTGGATTCAGACTGATGCCAATGCGTGGACGGTGACGCGCAAGCTGCGCGTGATGCCGGGGGGGTCTTACACCAGCACCTACAGCTCAGACGGGGAACCGTGCAACCTGCAGCAGCTGCAAACCCAGCTGCGCCGATTGCGCATCGATCCGGAAGGCAGCAATGTCGTGATGCAAGGTGACGTGACGCGGATTGTCTCGATGAGCAATCGGGACCGCCGCGGCCTCATCGACGAGCTGGCAGGTGTCGCGCTCTTCGACACCCGCATTGAACAGAGCCGCCGAAAGCTCGACGACGTGCAAGAGCGGCAAGATCGCTGCCGCATCGTTGAACAAGAACTCCTAACCGCCCGCCAACGCCTGGAAAAGGACTGCGCAAAAGCACGGGCCTATCAAGACCTACGCGATCAAGTGCAACGTGGCAGGCAGCAGGAGCTTGTGCTGGCCTTCGAAGCCGCTGAAGCGGAGCTGAAGCAGCTCAAAACCCGCCAACAGCAACTCAGCGAGCAGGAGATCCGCGATAGCGCAGCCATCAAGGAGAAGGAAACAACCTTGTCTGAGCAGGCCACACGCCTCCAAACCCTTCAGGAGAGCGTGAAGGCCTTAGGCGAAGACCAACTGCTCAGCGTGCAGGCGGAATTGGCCGGTCTCGATCCTCAGAACCGCGCTCTCGAACGTCAAGCCACGCAACATCAGCAGGAAGGCGAACGCCTGCAAGGACTGCGACAGACCCTCACCAGCCGCCGACAGCAACTTCAAGCAGACAGCGAAGGGCTCAAGCAAGCCAACAACCCAGAGGTGCTTCAGGCAGCAGAGCAAGCCTGCCGCGATGCCGAAGCTGCTGTTGAAATCTCGCGCAGGCGCCTCGGCGATGTCGCCGGGCGATCAGGAGCCTGGCTGGATGAGCAACGCCAAAGGGCCGCACGCCGCTCCGACTTACAAACCACGCTCACGCCTCTTCAGGAGGAACAACAGCAACTCCAAGAGCGTTTGCGTCAGGACGAAGCGCGTCAATCCGAGCTGCAGCTGGAACGGGACGAAGCCGGTGCCGAAGACCGTGAGGTCCAAGACCAGCTGGAAGCCCTGGAACAGGAGTGGCAAGCGCTTCTGGAAAGCCTGCGCAGCGGCAAAGAACAGCTGCAAGAACGCGCTGAAGCCGTTGCGATTCAACAACGCACACGCACAAGGCTGGAAGAGGAACAGACCCGCCTGGAACGGGAAATCGCCCGATTAGAAAGCCGACGGGAAGCCCTGCAGGAAACAAGGGGGACGGGGGCCTTGCGCCTCTTGCTGGAAGCGGGACTGGATGGAATCCATGGAGCCGTTGCTCAACTAGGCGACGTGGAAGATCGCCATCGCCTAGCCCTAGAGGTCGCGGCTGGAGCACGCATGGCCCAGGTGGTAGTCGACGACGACCGGATTGCAGCCCGTGCCATCGATTTGCTGAAGAGCCGGCGGGCGGGCCGTTTGACGTTTTTACCTCTCAACAAAATTCGATCCCAAGCCGCTGGCGGTAGCGGTGGCGCAGCGATAGCCCGTGGCCGCCGACCGGATGGAGACCAGGGCGCCGGCCTGATCGCGCGAGCTGTGGAATTAATCCGCTACGAGCCGATCTATAGCGACGTGTTCGGGTACGTCTTTGGCGACACACAGGTGTTCAGCGACCTGAGCAGTGCTCGGCAACAAATCGGGCGTTTCCGCGCCGTCACCCTCGAAGGCGAACTGCTCGAAAAAAGTGGCGCGATGACCGGCGGCAGCTTCAGCCAGCGCAGCGGTGGGCTGAGTTTCGGGGTGAGCAGTGACAGCGACGAAGCCGAACCGCTTCGGCAGCGGCTGCTCGAGCTTGGCGAAACCCTGGCCGCCTGCAGACGCGAAGAAAGCCGACTGCTTCAAGCTCTCGAGCATGAACGACCACGGCTGCGTCAGCTGGAACAAAGGCAAGCGGCCCTGGATGCGGAGAGAACTGCCGCCAAGCGAGCCCATGGCCCCCTGCTGGAGCGTTGCCGCCAACGCAGCGAGCGTCTCAACAGCCTTCAAGCCAACCGCACGCAACAGGAACAGCGACTTCTCGTTCTCAAAACCACCATCAGTCCTCTGCTCGACGAACTCGAGAGAATGTCCACTGAAGAGCGAAAGGTTCAAGCCGAGGCCGATGCCGGGAATTGGCAACAACTCCAGACTGAACTCGAACAGTCGGACACCGCCTTGGAGCTGGCCCGCCGCCATCGTGATGATCGCCTTCAGCATCAGCGTGAACGCGAGCTGGCGCAGACCCGAATCGCTGACCAACAACAGGCGATCGAAGAGGAAGAAAACACTCTCCAACGCGCCGTCACAGCGCTCGCTGAAGCGCATCAAAGCTGGCGTAACGAACAAAAGGAGCTGCAAGAACGTCGCCAGACGTTGGAAAGCCAGCAACAAATCCTCCAAACCAAATTTGGGGAGGAGCGTCGCGCTCGGGATGCAGCAGAGGCTTCAGTGGCCGAGCTGCGACAGAACCTCCAGCAAGCCCGCTGGGAACTTGAACGCTTGCAGGAGGAGCGTCAAGCGATTCAAGAGCAACTGCGCAGCGGTGGAATCCGCCTAGAGGAACTCAAGCCCACACTGCCCAACCCCCTTCCTGAAATCCCAGAAGAGATCCGCGATGCCGGCCTTGAGGCCCTGCAGGAACAGCTGCAGCAACTTCTGAAACGGATGGAAGCGCTCGAACCGGTCAACATGCTCGCCCTCGAAGAGCTAACGGCACTGGAAGAACGACTGGGGGACCTGGGCGAACGCCTCGACGTGCTCAGCCAGGAGCGCGAGGAACTGCTCCTGAGGATCGAAACGGTGGCCACCCTCCGGCAAGAGGCGTTTATGGAAGCCTTTCAAGCCGTGGATGGGCATTTCTCAGAGATCTTTGCAAGCCTGTCCGAGGGCGACGGCAAGCTGCAGCTGGACAATCCAGATGACCCCCTCGAGGGGGGGCTCACCCTGGTCGCTCATCCGAAAGGCAAGGCCGTACGCCGCTTGGCGGCCATGTCCGGTGGGGAGAAGTCACTGACCGCACTCAGTTTTCTGTTTGCACTGCAACGCTTCCGCCCCTCACCGTTTTATGCACTCGACGAGGTGGACAGCTTCCTCGATGGCGTGAATGTGGAGCGGCTTGCGGCCTTGATTGCCCGTCAGGCCGAAGAAGCCCAGTTCCTTGTCGTCAGCCACAGGCGACCGATGATTGGCGCCTCACAGCGCACCATCGGTGTGACCCAGGCCCGTGGCGCTCACACCCAGGTGGTGGGATTACCCGATGCAGCCTGAACAGCGAGATCCCTGGTCTTGCGTCAAAATGAGTCGAATTGCTTCGGCTGAGGCCTGCGTTTGAGCTCGTCCCCGTCCCCCAACGACCCATTGGCAACCGTCCCCAGCGACAGGCTGTGGCTTCGCTCGGAATTAATGGGGACCCAAGTAATCACCAGAGATTCCGGCAGACGCTTGGGCGTTGTTGGTGAAGTGGTTGTGGATATCGACCGTCGCGAAGTGGTCGCCCTCGGCTTGAGAGACAACCCGCTCACCCGGTTCTTACCGGGACTGCCCCGTTGGATGCCCCTTGATCGCATACGGCAGGTGGGCGATGTGATCCTGGTTGACTCCGCAGACTCCCTCAGTGAGGGCTTTTCCCCGGACCGATACAGCCGGGTGATCAATTGCCAGGTGATCACAGAATCGGGTCAAACGCTCGGCCGCGTGTTGGGCTTCTCCTTCGACATCGAGACGGGCGAACTCACCACGCTTGTGATGGGAGCCGTTGGCGTTCCTCTCCTGGGGGAAGGCGTGCTGAGCACCTGGGAAATCCCTGTCGATGAAATCGTTAGCAGTGGCGCCGACCGAATCATTGTGTACGAGGGCGCCGAAGACAAACTCAAACAACTGAGCAGCGGGGTTCTGGAAAAACTGGGCGTTGGAGGGCCGAGCTGGGAGGAACAGGAGCGGGAGCGTTACAGAGTGAACATCGTCCCCGTTGAAAACCAGCTCAGCTCAGGACAAGCGGTGGAAGAGGCACCCAGAATGCTGGAAGCCTCAGAATCACAGCGCTTCGAAACAGAACGCGAACTCGAGTACGTCGAACTCGAAGATCGGCGCAGTGAGAACACGCGTGAACGTCGCTACTTCGATGAAGCACCGATGCAGGGGCGAGAGAACTCCTATCGAGAGCCCTACCGAGAACCAGAGAATTACAACGAGCCCCCGTCGTATCGCGAACCGCAGCCGTTCAGGGAGCAACAGGAGTACAACAAACCCGAGCGTTTTCGCGAACCCGAGTCTTTTCAGGACGAAGACCGTTATCAAGCGCCTCAGCGCACATCAGTGCCACCTCAGGAACTCGATGCAGCTCCACGCTTCGAGCAACGACCCAGACCAGCGTCTCGTCGTCCAATCGAACGGCCGGGCGAACCTCTTGATGTCGAACCCATCGAGCGCCTCTCTCCCCAAAACCAAGAAAGCCAGCCTCTCGATGATCCCTGGTAAGTCCAGGGATCGATTCTCACCTCAACTCAAGCGATGGCTTTCTTTTTGAAGTCGAGGGAAGCGCTGTTCGTGCAATAGCGCTGACCGGTGGGTGCGGGTCCGTCGTTGAACACATGCCCTAGATGGGCATCACAACGCGAGCAAAGGATCTCTGTTCGCACCATCCCGTGGCTGCGATCTTCATGGGTGCGAATCGCCCCCTGGGTCACACCATTCCAGAAGCTTGGCCAGCCAGTACCCGATTCAAATTTTGTGCTGGAGCTAAACAGAGGCGCATCACAACAGACGCAGTGATACATGCCGTCTTCCTTGTGATCCCAATAGGCACCAGTAAATGCCGCTTCGGTGCCGCCCTGACGCGCAACTTGAAACTGGGTTGGGTTGAGTTTCGCCTTCCACTGCTCAGGAGTGCGTTCCACCCGATCTCCACCTGCTATTGGCGCACTCGTCATGACTCAAATTTTTTCACTGGCGGGGACGCTAGTCGGAAAGAGCCAACGGCAAGAGTCCCTGAACCTCCTCTGCAAGTGCCCTAACGGCACCAGGATCACCGCGAAGACCGCGCAAATCATCGCGTTGACCCTGCAACCTGTCCGGTGTCGCGAGCCAGGACTCAGCCTCAAGTGCAATTTGCTCCGGAGTGATCGGACCCACCCGTTCAGGAACCACCATGCGACCAGCGCTGATATTCGGCCAAGCCATGAATCCATGGTTCCGAAGACGCCAAGCGCTGAGCAACAAGCCGATCAGACGCCGCAGTCCTGGTAGACGAGCCAAGAGCCCGAGCCAACCATCCCAAGCCTGCATCACACCTAAATGCTGGGTGGGCACCAACACGATCATGGGGACACCAAGAGCGCCAAGTTCAGCCGTGTTCGCTCCCACGGTGGTGAGCGCCAGCTTGCACTGGCTCAAGGCACCATGGGCTGGAGGGTTTTCCTGCAAGTGAATCTCCGTGCCATTGCGCGTGATCAAGCGCCTCAATCCCTCGCCAGCACGGGCCTGTTCAATCGAGGCGACATCGGTGTCGTAAGAAGCAGCGATGGGATTCGAGCGACTTGCGTAACGTTCCAAGTCTTCAACGGTGGTGGTGGGTGCCACCGGCAACAAAAAACGGCAGCCAGGGCGTTGAGCAGCCAAACGGTCTGCAGTGTCCAGCAGGAAAGGAACACCCACGCTGAGTTTGGCCGGTTTCGATCCGGGTAACAAAGCCACCCACTCACCGGATGGCAGCGGGGCCTCTTCTTTGGCATGGCTGGAAAGATCCGCCATCAAGTCACCCACGACGCGGCAGCGAGCTCGAAAGCGTCTGGGCAGCTCGTCCCGCACCGTTGGCGCCATAGCGGCGATTCGATCGTTCCAGCGCGGCCAACGCGCCACCCACTCCGCGTAAGTGATGTGGCGATAGCCCAGCCGAGCTGATAACAACACACTCCAAAACTGATCCCCACCCAAAAAGACCACCACACCCCGGTCTGGCCAAATCCCAAACCGAGAAGGCTTCAACAGCAGCAACCAAAACTGCCGGGCCAGGGTGATGCGATCAAACAATCCCCAACGGGAAGCAGCGGAGGCTTCCGTGCCCGTGGCATTGGGACAGGGGACCAAAACGAGTCGCAGGCTCAACAACGACCCAGGAGCTCGAGGCCGCATCAATAGGCAGCGATGCAGCTGCTCCGCAAGGGGACGAACCCAAGTCGTGAGTTCACCAGGGCCGTTGGAAACGAACACCACAGCCAGGGCTTGGTCCTTGGTGCGTGACGTCACTCAGTTCCGGTGGGGCTGGGAAAGAATGATGCGGATGGCGAGACTTGAACTCGCAAGGCCGAAGCCACACGCTCCTTAGACGTGCGTGTCTACCAATTCCACCACATCCGCGTGGAGACGTAACCGAGATGGCTCGTCGATGGATGAGTATACCGACAGACCTAAAAAGCCCAACCGCTGATACGATCCGCGCTGGCTCGGATGCTGCGGAATGCCCATCGGCAAGGTGCTGATCGCCAACCGCGGCGAGATTGCCCTAAGAATCCTGAGGAGTTGCCGTGAACTCGGCATCAGCACAGTTGCGGTGTACAGCACCGTGGATCGCACGGCACTGCACGTGCAACTCGCTGACGAAGCGGTCTGCGTAGGCGAAGGCCCCAGCAACAAGAGCTACCTCAACATCCCCAACATTCTTGCGGCGGCCACCTCCCGCGGGGTGGATGCCATTCATCCCGGCTATGGGTTTTTGGCGGAAAACGACCGCTTCGCTGAGATGTGCCGTGATCACGGCATCACGTTTATCGGTCCGTCTCCCCATGCCATCCGATCGATGGGGGACAAGTCGACGGCAAAAGCCACCATGCAGGCTGTGGGCGTTCCAACGGTGCCTGGCAGCGAAGGCCTCCTACCCACCCCAGAGGCCGCCGCTGAGCTCGCTGCTGCCATGGGCTATCCCGTGATGATCAAGGCCACCGCGGGCGGCGGCGGCCGTGGCATGCGGCTCGTGCCCAGTCCTGATCAGTTGGTCAAGCTCTACAAAGCGGCGCAGGGGGAGGCCGATGCAGCGTTTGGAAATCCAGGGCTGTACATGGAGAAATTCATCGACCGGCCCCGTCACGTCGAAGTCCAAATCCTGGCGGACCGTCACGGCAACGTGGTCCATCTCGGCGAACGGGACTGCTCGATCCAACGACGTCATCAGAAACTTCTCGAAGAAGCGCCAAGCCCGGCCCTGGACCCTGAGCTGCGTCGTCGCATGGGAGATGCAGCGGTCGCGGCGGCGCGCAGCATCAATTACGAGGGCGCCGGAACGGTGGAATTCCTCCTGGACCGAAGTGGTGGGTTCTATTTCATGGAAATGAACACCCGCATCCAGGTGGAGCATCCCGTGACGGAAATGGTGACGGGGATCGACCTGATTGCGGAGCAGCTCCGCATCGCCGGCGGGGAGCCGATCAGCGTCCGGCAAGAAGATATCCAGATGAATGGGCATGCGATCGAATGCCGAATCAATGCCGAAGATGCCCAACACAACTTCCGGCCCGCCCCCGGACGGATCACGGGGTGGTTACCGCCTGGAGGCCCTGGAGTCCGCGTCGATAGCCACGTGTACACCGGCTACGACATCCCCCCCTTCTATGACTCCCTGATCGGCAAGCTGATCATCTGGGCGCCCAATCGCCCTGCAGCCCTCGAACGCATGAAGCGAGCTCTCAACGAGTGCGCCATCACCGGCATTCCAACAACGGTGGACTTCCACCTGCGCATGCTCGACCGCCCTGAATTCCAAAGGGGCGACGTGCACACCAAATTCGTTGAAGAGGAGATGCTCTAAGCGGGAGCAAAGGGGTTGCCAACGGAGCTCCCACCATCGATTCAGGCCGTGATTTGGGCGAGGGACTGGGCGCGGAGCAGCACCAAGGAGAGCAAACCTTGCTGCCCAACCAGCAGTTCGCGCAGCAAGCTGAGCAGCCCAACCCAGATCACGGGGGTGACATCAACGCCCCCGATGGGAGAGACAACTCGGCGGGTCACCCCCAAGATCGACTCTGTGGGCCAGGCCAGCAGGGGCCAAAAGCCCTTGGATAGATCCACCTGCGGGTACCAAGTGAGCACGATGCGCGCCAGGAAGGTGAGGGTCCATGCGGCCAACAACAAACCCAGTGCCAAGTTGAGAAGAGGGAGGATGGCGACAAGCGTTGGCGTCACAAAGCCCTAAGCATTGGTGATGTCATCGTAGAAACTTGACCTTGATCCCTAAGATCGCAGCCAATCAGGCCTCGCTAAACGCATTCGGTCCTAATTCCTTATGACGCCCTCCCTCTCCAATTTTCTGACCAGCCTCGTTGCTGGTGTCGCGATCGTTGTGATCCCTGCTTCTATCGGGCTCTTTTTCCTCAGCCAAACCGATCAGGTTGATCGCAAACTTTGAAGACCCTTTCACGCTCCGTAGAATGGGCTCACTAGACCCGAGCTTCGGTTCCACGCAGGTCGTTATCAGAGAGCTTCACAGTGGTTAATGCCAGTCTGAATTGGGCCAGCATTGTTGGCATTGTGCTGGCTGTAGGTGGAGCACTGCTCTACTTCATGCGCAGTTTCAAGCCCGCTCTCGCTCGTGATTACGACGTGTTCTTCGCGGCGATCGGCCTTCTCTGCGGAGGAATTCTTTTCTTCCAGGGCTGGCGACTCGACCCAATCCTCCAGTTTGGACAGTTCCTGTTGGCGGGAACCACGGTGTTTTTTGCCTACGAGAGCGTTCGTCTTCGGGGGATTTCAGCGGAACAGGCAAAGCGCTCGGCCTATTTCGATGACGATCCCGAAACCGCAAGCCCCGCTGGAGGTTTGCGGGGTGGTTACGACGATTCCTACGAGCGATTCGACGAACCCCAGCCGATACGACGCCGGTTTGGCGGCCAAGGCCCGGATGATGAAGAGAGGCCTGAACAAGATTTCTACCGCCCCCGTCGCACCTCCAGAGCTGCGATCCCAGAGCAGGCCGCGAGTCGGAGCCGTCAGCGGCCCGATCCCCCCTCGGATTGGTCAGACAGCAGCGAACGGGAGAGGCGCATGGCCCGATTCGGTCGCGGCGACGACTCTGCTGCGAGTGGTCCAAGCTTTGGAGAGCGCCGCGGCCAACGCCAGGATCAACGCCGAGGCTCTCGGCCAACTCCCGTCGCTTCTTCCAGGCCTGAACCGTCCAGGCCTGAACCCTCATCCCGCGCCTCTGCTGGGCCAGCTGGCCGATCAGCGAGCGGATCAGCACGAAGCGGCTTAGACGGACCACCTGGCATCCCCCAAGGCACCCCGCTGCGTCGAGAACCCGAAGATGCCGCTTACTCCCCAAGCCCGCGGCAACCCTCTTCCAAACCCCCGGTGAGCAGACGCAATCCCGCCCCTGAGAACGGGCCTGCCACGTCTAGGGACACCAATCGCACCCCTCCCCGCAGTTCCCGCCCCAGGGATAACAACTCCCGCTTCGACGACTGATCAGTCTGAGCATTCATTCCGGTATGACTCGACGCCTCCTCCTCGTGCTGCTCGCACTGGGAGTTGCTGCCTGTGAAGGTCGCTCGACCCGAGCACCATCCGGCTTTCTGGCGCCACAACAACAAGACCCTGCCCTCAGCGGTGATGGGCGGTTGTTAGCCGTCATCGAAGACCAAAACGGCAGACCGACCGTCCAATTACGCAATGTGCAAGGTGGGGGTTCGTTGCGTTTACGCCACCTCTCTCGCCATCAGCCCCATAGCTCGCCGTCCTTGAGCTGGAACGGCCGATATTTGGCCGTCATTACCCAACGCGGCAACCACAGGCTGGTCTTGATTGAAGATCGCCTCAAGGGCAAAGCCCACCCCCTGCGCTTGCCCTCCGGACGAGATCCCGTGCAAGTCAGCCTCGCTCCTGATGCACGCAAGCTCGCCATTCAAACCGCGGACCAGGGACGTTGGCGTGTTGAAGTGATCGATCTGAGTGGCTTGCTGGAGCCCGACGGACCTGGAGGCCAGCGACGCACGACGCCGAATGAAGCAAACCGATGAGACAGCGATTCCTGCCATCGGCCTTCCTGCTCTGTTTCCTCATTTTGGGCTGCGGTCAAAGCGGGATCCGTCCCATGTCCAGGGTCGGGGCATCGCTGCGTCGAAGCGCCGAGAGCAGGCGCCTTCCCTCGATGGGACAACGTTGGCTCGCCACCCTGGCCAGTCGCAACGGAAGAGAGCGCGTGGAACTCATTGACCTGAGCAACGACACACTGGTGCCCTTGAATGGGATCAATCAGGCCGATTCCCAGACCATCAGCCTCAGCGTGAGTGGGGATGGGCAGAGGATCGCCCTTGTCCGCCAACGCGAAGAGCGAACCGAATTAATGCTCTACCGACGCAGTGTGAGCGCTTTGCAACGCCTACCCATTAATCCGCCGGGTGTCCCCCGTTCTGTGAGCCTGAATGGGAATGGTCGGCTTCTCGCCGTTCAGGTGAGCCGGAGAGGGCGTTGGGATGTGGACTTCGTTCGCCTGCCCTAGCTAGGGAATCAACCCTGCCCAATGCAAAAAGGTATCGCCGCTGAGGGCTTCCGTGAGCACGACAGCTAAGAATCCGATCATGGCGAAACGGCCATTGATCCTCTCGGCGTAGGCACTCCAACCAAAGGCAGGCACATCTTTGGTGGTGGCACTGCTGGTGGGAAGGGGCTCTGGAGCAGCCGACGTAGAGGAGGGCTCCTCCGGAGTGCGATCGCTGACTTGATCAGGCTTGTTCATGGTTGATAACTACTGGCGGGGATCAGGCTCCAATCGCCATCCCCACGCAGTTCAAGCACGTTGTCATGGAAGTGCTTGAGGGAAGGACGATGGCCAACACTAATAAAAGAGAGATCTCGATCCACGAGCAACTCATAAAGCTGCTTCTCTGTCTTCACATCAAGGGCGCTGGTCGCCTCATCCAGAACCACAAAACTCGGAGAATTCAACAACAAGCGTCCAAAGGCCAGTCGTTGCTGTTCTCCAAGAGAAAGAATTCGGGGCCAATCCTGCTTGATATCCAAGTCGGGATAACGCGTCACTAACTTCTCCAAGCTGACTTGCTCCAACACGCTTCTCAATTGCTCATCACTAAAGCGATTCTCATCTGCTGGATAACAAAGCTGTTCTCTTAACGAGCCCAGCAACATATAAGGCTTCTGGGGGATGAAAAGGAGATCCCCCATCGAGGGCCTCTCAACACTTCCCCTGCTGGGTTCCCAAAGGCCGCTAATCATCCGCAGCAGGGAAGTCTTTCCACATCCTGATGGCCCCACAACCAAAAGTTTGTCGTGGTCACCGATATCAATCGTGAGATCTTCGATGACTGGATTCTTTCCATTCGGAGGATATAAGTCTGCAGACCGAATCACGATGCCGTTGCTTCCTGGGACCTCGCGACTGTTGCTGCTGGGAGCCTGCTGGCTCACCTGCTCAATTTTGGTTTGGAATCCTTCGAGACGACTAATGCCGGCAGCAAACTGAGCAAGCTGCTCAATGCGAGCCACGATGAAGAACAACGATCCCTCAACCATATTGAAAGCAAAGTTGGCCTGATTGAACACACCAAAATCGATCTCTCCCGCAAAATACACAGGTGCCATAACCAAGAAGGGCAGAAAAACTCCCGCATACGACACCGATCGCCGCATGACATCGATGATCACCTGCCAAATAATGAGGAGATTGAAGTTTTTAACAACAGAACCCAGACGCCGATAGGACTCTTGCTTTTCCTGCCCCTCCCCCGAGTAAAAAGCGATGGATTCAGCATTGTCCCTGATATGAACCAGTCCGTAACGAAAATCAGCTTCATAGCGGAGCTGGTCATAATTAATGCGCACGAGGTTGCGCCCTGAAACAATCAGAAGCGTGGTGGCAACCGCCGAGTAGGCAAACAGAGTGAACGTCAGCCTGGAGCTAATACTCCAGAGCACCAAGATGTTGAGTGAAAACGTTAAGAGCGCATCAAAAAGACCCAAAGCAAGACTCAGGCTTTGTGCCGTAAAAGACTCCGTATCCTGGGTAATCCTCTGGTCAGGATTATCAATATCCGTTTCATCTTCACTATTAGGGTTGAGAACATAATAAGCCCTATTTTTCATATAGTCGCCAATCAACGATTTAGACAGCCACTCCCTCCAAATAATTCCCAACTTTGCAGTAATATAAACTTGCGTCACCCGAATGGGAAGGGCTACCACAAAACAGGCGCCATAAATAGCCAGTCGTCCATAGAAGCCACCTTGGTCCTTATCCACCAAGGCATTCGTGATGTCTCGGTAGATAAATCCGATCCCCGTATTAATGCCGTTAACAGCAAGCAACATGAACACAATCGTTGCCAATAAGCCCCAATTGAGCCAACGCCGCTGGCGCAATTGCTGACGGAAAGCAATGAAACTGGCCAAACCAACCAGAAACAGCCCCACGAAAGCCACTCCCCACCAACTCGACCAAATCGTGGCGATCGTTCCCGAAACACCAGACAGATATTTCTCCGTTAAGTCTGGTTGAAGCCGATCCAGGCTTCGAATCAAGGCGGTAAGAACCGCAAGCACCAACCCGCCAACACAAAACAGAAGGCATAACAACAGCCAGATGAACTGCCATCCACTGGCCTGATCCAGGGGCAAGAAAAACGGTTGCGCCAGGTGCCGCAGCTTTCGGAGTTGATTGCGCAGGTTCTGCAGTGATCCGGGGCCTGCGGTGGTGGTCGCTGTCATGACGTCATTCTCTCAAGCAAAACCTTCATCCGGGAGGCCAATCCAGGGAACGCCCACCGATCACATGCACGTGCAAGTGGAACACGGTCTGCCCGGCACCCTCTCCGCTGTTAATCACCGTTCGCCAATCACTTAACCCTTCTTGTTTGGCGACCTTCGCAGCCACCAACAGCAAATGCCCAAGCAGCTCCTCATCCCCTTTCTCCGCCTCGCGCAAGCTCTCGAGTGGTTTGCGCGGAATCACCAGCACATGCACAGGAGCGGCCGGAGCGACGTCGCGGAACGCCAAACAGCTGTCATCGCTGTACACCTCATCGCATGGAATGTCTCCACGCAAGATGCGGGCAAAAATCGTGTCACCAGCCATGGTCACAACCCTGGGCAAAACAGTGCATGAGACGGGTGGGGCATCAGATGCTTACCCCGCAACCATTCAATGCTGGCACGCTGCTCAAGTGCATCCCTTCAAGGGATGGAGGCGCTACCCGTCACGGTGGAAGTGGATCTGGCCCCAGGGCTTCCCGGCTTGCAGCTTGTAGGACTTCCAGATACGGCCATCCAAGAGTCGCGCGAACGCGTCCGGGCAGCGCTGCGCAACAGCGGGTTCCGCGGGCCCCTGGTTCGGGTCATCGTCAATCTGGCTCCAGCCGATCGACGCAAGGAGGGACCGGCCTTCGATCTGCCGATCGCGCTGGCCTTGCTCGTCGCCAGCGGTCAGCTTGATCCCCAAAAACTGGAAGGGCTCTGCTGCGCCGGAGAACTGGGCCTGGACGGAAGCTTGAGGTCCTGCCGCGGCATCCTGGCCATGGCGTGCCAAGCGAAAACCCAGCAAGCCAAAGCCTTTGTGGTGCCATCAGCCAACGCAGCAGAGGCATCTCTCGTGGACGGACTCCCCATCGTGAGCGCCAAAACGCTTGGCGAGCTCGTTGAGCAGTTACGGCATGGAGGCCAGAACCACCGTTGTTCTCCTCCCGAACAGGAAGTGGCTACAACGACCACCATCCCAACCAGCGCATCAGAACCTCCGTCCGCAGCACCCCTCACGATTCAGCATTTCGCTCGAAAAGCCCTGGCGATTGCCGCCGCCGGTGGGCATCACCTTCTGATGGTGGGACCCCCTGGCTGTGGCAAAACGATGTTGGCGCGAGAGCTCCCCAGTCTGCTTCCGCCGTTGAGCGACTCAGAGGCCCTAGAGCTCACCCGTCTTCAATCCATTGCTGGCACGCTCGGCAGCGTGACAAGCCTGGTGCGGCAACGACCATTCCGAGCACCGCATCACAGCACCACGGCAGCAGGGCTTCTCGGGGGGGGGATCAATCCCCGTCCAGGCGAATTGAGCCTGGCCCATGGAGGCGTGCTGTTTCTTGATGAGCTCACTGAATTTCCGAGAGCCATCCTCGATCAGTTGCGTCAGCCTCTGGAGGAGGGCGTTCTCTGGATCAGCCGAGCCCGATTGCGCTGCTCGTTCCCCTGCAGGGTGACCCTGGTGGCGGCGACCAATCCATGCCCTTGCGGATGGCATGGTGATCCTTCCAATCGCTGCCGTTGTTCTGAACTTCAACGGCAGCGCTACTGGAATCGTTTGTCTGGGCCATTTTTAGATCGGCTCGATCTTCAATGCCGCCTCGAACCCGTGCCGACCAGCCAACTTCGCCGGTGCTTCAAGACAGCAGAAGAGCCAACAGAGACTCCAAGAAAAAGCAGCTTCTCTCCCAAAGCCATCCAAGCCGCGCGCATCAAAATGTGCCAACGCAACCCGGGCAAGCAGCTCAACAGCCAACTCAGCGCGCTGGAGCTCGGGCGTTACGGCCAGATCGCAGAGCGAGCCTTTCAATGCTGGGAGCAAGTGGTGTCGAAACGGCAGTTGAGCATGCGCAGCAGCTTGAGGCTTCTGCGCGTTGCCCGAACCATTGCCGACCTAGACGCTGTGCCAACGGTGGGCGAACAACACCTGGCGGAAGCGATCTGCTTCCGAAGTTATGACCACGCGCCCAGAGCAAACAGCTAAACGGACCGTCGCTTAACGCGCTCCATGGTGAGGAACGTCGCGATAGGGCTGGACTCCAATCGGAGGTGGAACCGTCTTCTTCTCTTCACTTGGATTTCCAACAGCATGCGACAGGGTTTCTGCAAACCATTCGCGCAGCGAACTAAACATGAATGCCATGGTGGATATCCTCCGAGATGCACCCAGTCTCGTCAGGCATTCAAGAAAAAGAAACAGTCGAAATACCGATCATTCGTCGTGCCACAGGAATCAATCCGTCATGGCACGCCGATCTAAAAGCCAAAACTACGAACGAATCAACGACGGCGACGACGCTGCTGAGCTTTGCGCTTGTACTTCTCGATTGGAGTTTCGTGATGGCGCAGGCGCTTGAGATCCGCAAAGATGCCGGCCTTGGAGACCTGACGCTTAAAGCGACGTAGGGCAGATTCGATGCCTTCGTTTTCTCCAACCGTGACCTGAGTCATTCAACAAGCGAGGATTTCCAGCTCAGCAATGTAGCAAGCGATCGGCAAATGGCTCAAAGAGCGCCTGGTGATCCAGGCATGTCATCCCGGTAAACATAGAGATGTCCCAGCGTGCGCTTGCCGTATTGACGCCTCATCAGCTTCCAGCCCGGTTCAAGATTCAGCTTGAGGAAACCGTTTCCAGGCCCTCCTGAGCGAGCCACCACCATGGTGGGACGGGACGGATCACGCGTCGGGACGGCCAAGAGCTCGATATCGGAACCGGTTTTGATCACGGAGAGTCGATAACGCGTTCCAAGGTCATCGCCGCCAATGCGCAGGGAATAGCCATTGCCATCGATATAGCGGTTACAGATTCCGGTGAAGTCAAAACTGGCCAACAGGGGATCAACCACTGCAGGGGAAGCTCCTGACACCGCAAAACAAGGCCGGGCGCTGGTCCGTTGCTCATAAATGTTCAGCTGAGAGCTCTCACCCTTACCGATGGGAGCCGACACCATCACAAATTGACTTTCGTCAACGTCTGCAGCAGTGAAGACGGATCCTTGAGCTCTCGCTGCTTGCGGCAGACCTGTGGCGACAGCTGCCGTAAACACAGCACAAGCAACACCAGCGTTCCAAGGACGGCCCATCAATCAAATCCGTTCATTAAGGGGATCGTATTAGTCCCTTTGCGTCTGAGCACGTGCCATCAGGCCGGTTTGTTGAGACGAATCGCGACTAAAAGTGACCCAAGCGTTGCCGGAAGACTCAAACCAAGGATCCATCGCGTTGGATTCACGCCCAGATCAGGGTCCCCATATGCCAATTCAAAAACACAGCCTGTAGCTGCGATTCCGAGCACACATGCCAGGGCCAGGAACAGGCCAGAAAGGGGTTTCATCGGCATCGGTTTAAGGCGTCATGGGGCGGACGTCCTTGGCGAGGAAGCCATGATCTTTTAGCTCCTTGTTAAGGCCAGTGGCATCGGTCACGCGATCCACAAACAGCACCCCACGGAGATGATCCATCTCGTGCTGAATACAACGCGCCATCAGGCCGTCGGCCTTCATCGTGCGGGGTCGCCCCATCTCATCCCTGAAACTCAACTGAATGGCCGTCGGACGGACCACATCGAGATACACCCCTGGGATGCTGAGGCAGCCCTCCTCATAGGTATCCACCGATGCGCTGCAGGTGGTGATTTCAGGGTTGATCAGGACAAGGGGTGGGGTGCTTGGCGTCTCAAGGTCGAGGTCGATCACCAGCAATTGCTGATGCACCCCAACCTGAGGTGCCGCCAAGCCGATGCCACGGGCCGTGTACATGCTGCGCAACATGTCACGGGCCAAGTCGCGCACACGCTCGTCCACCTTGCCAATCCTGCGCGCATCACCCCGTAGCGCGTCGTCGCCAAGGGTATAGATATTGAGCGGAGCACTCTCTAAGGGCTCCTTAGGCACGGCAATGGAGGAGCTGCTCTTCTCAGCCGATCGTGCCAACTGGGCGAAGCTCCTAGCCAAAACCCCTCCTACCTTGAAATTGTTCTGATCTTAGGCAGACCTGATCTCTGCTTGATCCGTTCGACATGTCTCTGCAACAGCCCCTACCCGCCACAACCGCTCTCGGACGGACTTCGCTGCTGCGAGCTCCGCAGCTGCTGGGGGATTGGCTGCTCTGGCTCGAGCAGCGTCCCCACGAGAAAGGCCGCACCACAGCATGCATCCGGCGCTGGGGGGAGCCAGAAGCCACACCTCTGGAGCTCACACCAGCCCCCATCAATTTGCGCAGCAGAGTGCACGACTACGGCGGAGCGCCGCTCACGGCGGCGCTAACGGAAGGAACACTCCAGCTGGTTTGGGTTGATGACGACGACGGTTGCCTCTGGTTCCAAGCCTGGACAGGTCTTGATGGAGATACCCCCCAAGCGCTAGACGCCCTCGACAGCCCCCAACGGCTGACCGCCCCCCGTGACAGCGCGCTGGGGGGCGGCGTGATTGACCCTCTCCGCTCACGATGGTTGGGCGTGATCGAGGAGTCCGGTTGTGATCGCTTGGTGAGCGTGGCCCTCGATCAACGGGATCAAACCCCTGTTGTCGTCCATCAGCCTGCTGATTTCGCGGGCTATCTCGCCCTCAATGCCGACGGAACCCATCTGGCTTGGGTGGAGTGGCAACAACCCTCCATGCCTTGGGATTGCTCCCAGCTCGTCTTGGCGCGACTGACGGCCTCTGGCTCCATAGAAGCTTGCCGTGGGATCGCGGGCGCTGAACCATCCCAGGCCCAGGGGATCTCCGTATTTCAGCCCCAATGGCTGCCGGATGGAAGCCTCGTCGTGGCAGAGGACAGCAGTGGCTGGTGGAATCTGATGCGCCATCCCAACGCCGACAGCATGAACACCCACTGGCAACGCCTTTGGCCCATGGCCAAGGAGACCGCAATGCCCCAGTGGGTGTTTGGGATGAGTACCACCGCTTGGGATGGGGAGAAGCTGTTAGCCGCCGTCTGTGATCAAGGTGAATGGCAGTTGCAACGGCTCGGTCTCGATGGCTCGGCAGAGAGGGTGGAACAACCCTTCAACGATCTGGCCGATCTGCACGCATCCCATGGCCGGGCTGTCGCCATCGCCAGCAACAGCACCACAGGCCATGGACTGCTCGAGCTCGATTTGGGCGCAGGAACCTGGCGACACACTCCAGCCGCCTCCGCCGCCATGGAGGTCAACGCAATCAGCGTGGGGCAATCGCTGTGGTTTGACGGATCCGGTGGGCAACGCACCCATGCCTGGTATTACCCCCCTGTTGGGGGAGCCGATGCCTCGTCGCCACTGCTGGTGAAGAGTCACAGCGGGCCTTCATCCATGGCTCGCCGCGGCCTCAACCTCGCAATTCAGTTCTGGACCTCCAGGGGCTGGGGCGTGGTGGACGTGAATTACGGTGGCTCCACAGGCTTTGGCCGGACCTACCGCGACCGGCTTCAGGGGGGCTGGGGCGTGGTGGATGTCAACGATTGCGCCGCAGCCGCCAAAACCTTGATTGCCACGAACCGCGCAGATCCGAGCCGCGTCGCCATCGAAGGGGGCAGCGCCGGTGGCTTCACCACGCTGGCCTGCCTCTGCTTCACCGATGTGTTCCGCGCCGGTGCCTGCCGCTATGCCGTAAGCGATCCCAGTGCCTTAGCCACCGAGACGCATCGCTTTGAAGCCCGCTATCTGGATGGCCTCATCGGCCGTTGGCCCGAAGAGCGGGATCTCTATGAGCAGCGCTCGCCGCTGAGCCATGCGGACCAGATTCGCTGTCCTGTGATCTTTTTCCAGGGTCTCAAAGACAAGGTCGTCCTGCCGCAGCAAACCGAACGCATGGCCGAGGCCCTACGCCGCAATGCCATCCCAGTGGAGGTGCACACCTTCCCAGAAGAAGGCCATGGCTTCCGAGATAGCGCCGTGCAAATAGCTGTTCTGGAATCGACTGAGCGTTTTTTCCGCCAACACCTCAATTTTTAGAGGCTTGGCCATATCCCAACCCACGGAACTGCCGATGCACCTCTTCCATTTGTGATGCGGACAACAGCGGAGGCTCCCCCAGCTGCAGCGCTTGCAAATACATCTGTGCCAGCGTCTCCACCTCAACGGCAATCTTCAGAGCCTGATCAAGATCCCGTCCCAAACTGACCAATCCGTGGTGAGACAGCAGGCAGGCCTGCCGGTCCTGCAGCGCCTGCACCGTGTGGGCTGATAGCGCAGCGGTCCCGAAGGTGGCGTAGGGAGCACAGCGAATGTCATCACCACCAGCCACCGCTGTCATGTAGTGGAACGGCGGAATCCCCCGGTCATGGCAGGCCAGCGCCGTTGCATGAATGGGATGGCAATGAAACACCGCCATGGCATCGGGACGATCCGCCAAAACATCGGCATGCAAGCGCCACTCGGACGAGGGTCTCCGCTCACGGCGAGGGAGTCCGCTTGGCAAAGGTTGACCGTCAAAATCGATCGCCACCAGATCCTCCGGCTCCATCTGGTCGTAGGCCAAGGAGCTGGGAGTCACCAACAATCCCCCCTCAATCCGCAACGACAGGTTGCCGGATGTGCCCTGATTCAAGCCGGTGCTGTTCATGGCGCGGGCCACGTCCACGAGCTCGCAGCGCAAGGCCCGCTCGTTCTCGTTCATCCCTCTCCCTGAATCAGCCACGGTTGTAAAGCTCCTTCAGGCCAACTTCAGTGGCTGGCGCCACACCACGGTCGGTGATCAGAGCCGTGACAAGCCGCGCGGGGGTGACGTCGAACGCCGGATTAAACCCAGCACAACCATCAGGCGTGAGCTGCACGCTCACAATTTCACCGGCCGCCCCCCCCGCAATCACTCGCCCCTGAATGGACGTCACCTCCTCAGCAGAACGCGCTTCAATCGGGATCTCTGCCACCCCATCCGCAAGACGCCAGTCGATCGTGGACGTCGGCAGGGCGACATAAAAAGGCACGTTGTTGTCGTGAGCCGCCAGGGCCTTGAGATAGGTGCCAACTTTGTTGCAGACATCGCCGCAGCGCGTGGTGCGATCGGTCCCAACGATCACAGCATCCACCTGTCCATGCTGCATGAGGTGACCACCTGCGTTATCCACAATCACGGTGTGCGGAACCCCCTCCCGCGCCAACTCATAGGCCGTGAGCGAGGCCCCTTGATTGCGCGGCCGGGTTTCATCCACCCACACATGAATGTTCAACCCAGCGCGATGGGCCTTATAAATCGGTGCCAAAGCCGTTCCCCAGTCAACGGTCGCCAGCCAGCCCGCATTGCAGTGGGTGAGCACCTGAAACGGCTCGTTCTGTCGTGCGCTAGGTCGCTGCTCTGCCAGCGCTTGGAATAGATCGAACCCATGCGCCCCAATCGACTCGCACATCGCCACGTCTTCATCGGCAATCAGCGCCGCCTCCCGCCGTGCTGCCGCCGCACGCTCCGCTTCAGGCAAGGGATGCACCAGATCACGAACCCTTTCTAAGGCCCAACGCAGATTCACCGCTGTAGGGCGACTGGCGTTGAGCTGATCGAAGGCTTGGCCCAAGCCCGCATCGCTGGCGTCGTCTTGCAGGGCGAGCATCAAGCCGTAGGCGCCGGTCACACCGATCAATGGTGCGCCCCGCACCACCATCGTGCTGATCGCCTCTGCGGCTTGATCACAACTCGTCAGGGTTCGGGTGATCAAGCGATGGGGCAACAGGGTTTGATCGATCACACCCACGGAGCGCTGATCGGCTTCCAGCCAAATCGTCCGCCAAGCCTGGCCATCAATGTTCATGGTCGAATCAACGGCAAGAGCCGCATGGCTTCTTCCATTCTCTGATGAGCACGATCCAGGAAGTGAATCGGCCAGATCGCGCCTTTTTCCCTGTTGGAGCGCTCAGATCGGCTGATTAAATCGGGCGATATCCAAACCAATCAGGCACCTGATTCTGACTTTCCCCATCGAGCTGGCGATGGAGATGCACATAGACACTGTTGTTCTCTGTCAACGACAACTGCTCAATCAGCAAGCAATCATCCACGGCGCTGAGATCATCCTTGTGCTGCTGAAGCGCATCCAACAACCAGCGCTTCTTGGCTGTTGCTTTGGCCGCTTGCAGCGAGGGGGCCACCACGAGTCCAAAGCGATGCAGTTCTGCAAGGGAGTCGGGCTGATAGGCCCCAAGGTTGACGAACCACAGCCGCTGCTTCTCTGAAGAAGGCTCCGGCTCAAGAGTGACGCGCCAACCGTCAATGCAATGCACGGCCATGTAGCTATCGAGATGCAAGCCACGACGGCGACCGAACCACTGACGACGAAGCTCGGGATAGGTGTCTTCGATGCAGCCACCGACGACAAATCGCACATCGTGAAGCTCGATCAAACTTTGATCCGTACGACCTCCCAGGACCACCAAAAACAAAGTTGGGAGTTGCAAACGCGAGGGGTGGAAAGGGCTCATTCAAGGTGCCATCGTGTGGCCCAGATTTGAACCATGCGTGGATCTCTTTGAAAGGCAATGGGCCACCTACCGAATCCTGGTTGAACACAACCTGATGGAGCATTGTGAAATCAGTGAGGCCACAACCGCTGGGATCCATCAATGGCTGGCCCAACGAGAGGACCAGACTCAAGCCGTTGCCATGGTTGATCTGGGCTGTGGAGACCTCGGGCAGTTAGCGCCGCTACTCCGCACCCTTCCACTCAAAAAGTACGTCGGTTTAGACCTTACCCAAGCCGTTCTGCCGCTCGCCCAACGCAATCTTGGTTCCGTTCCCTACCCCTGTGTCTGGGAGCAGGGCGATCTCTTGAACTGGGCCTGTTCCAGCCAAAACAATCGTGTAGACCTCATCCACTCATCCTTCGCCTTACACCATCTCAATCAAGGCCAAAAGCTGCTGTTTCTCGAGGGTGCCAGGAAGCACATCGAACCCAATGGACTGTTCATCTGGGCGGATGTCTTCCGTCCTAATCAAGAGTCACGATTAGACTACCTCAGAAGATATTGCCAACGAATCAACCAATGGCCTGGCCTCTCTCAGAGTCAACGACACTCCATCTCCCAACACATCCAAACCCATGACTTTCCCGCCAATCGTGATTGGCTCGAGCAGCACGCCAAAACCAAGGGTTGGTCAATCCGCTGGGCTTGGATCGGTCAACACAATGCTGAGGCCGTAGCTCTGCTTCAACCCGTTTAGGGAATCGCTAGCTGTTTTCACGGAAAAACGCGATCACACTCACCAGCTCATCAGCAAAGCGATCGATTTCAGCATGGGTCGTACAAAAACTGAGGCTCGCGCGAGCGGAGCCTGTGACTCCGTACAAGCGATGCAGCGGCTGGCAGCAATGGTGACCACTACGAATACAGACACCGGCTAGATCAAGCATGGCGGCGATGTCGTTGGCATGAACACCCTCCACCACAAACGTGGCAAGGGCACCACGATCAGGCTGCTGCTCAGGCGTAGGGCCAAGAATGCGCAGACCATCAATCGATTGAAGCCGGCCAAACAGATGGGTGGTGAGCTCCGCCTCCCACGCCTGAATCGCATCGAATCCAAGCGTTTGCAGGTAGGTGATCGCAGCACCCATGCCGATCGCTTCACCAATGGCTGGCGTACCCGCCTCAAACTTATGGGGAAGGTCCGCCCAGGTGCTGTGATCCAAGAACACCTCTTGAATCATTTCGCCACCACCAAGGAAGGGCGGCATCGCCATCAACGTTTCTTCCGCAGCCCATAGAAAGCCCATTCCAGTGGGGCCACACAGCTTGTGAGAAGAGCCCACGAGGAAATCAGCGCCAAGGCTCTGCACCGAAATGGGTTTATGCGCCAGGCTCTGACAGGCATCCACCAACACCTTGGCCCCAACAGCATGGGCAAGGGCTGCAATCTCTTCGATCGGATTGCAGCACCCCAGGGTGTTGCTGATGTGCACCAAGCTCACCAGGCGTGTCCTCTCAGTGAGCTGATCCCGCAGGTCCGCTAGGTCAAGCGTGCCCTCAGGGGTCACCCCCACATGCCGAAGCACACAACCCGTCCGCTCAGCGAGCAATTGCCAAGGCACCAAATTGCTGTGGTGCTCCATCACGGTGAGCAGCACCTCATCACCAGCCTTCAACTGGGCATCACCCCAACTGCGAGCCACCAGGTTGATGGCTTCGGTGGCATTGCGCGTAAACACGATTTCTTTCGCGCTGGATGCAGCGATCAAGCCAGCGGTAATCGAACGAGCCCCCTCAAACGACTCTGTGGCACGGGCACTGAGCTGGTGAGCTCCGCGATGGACATTGGCGTTGTCGCAGGCGTAGTAGTGCTGAACCGCATCGAGCACGACACGGGGCTTCTGACTGGTCGCCGCATGATCCAGGTAGATCAGGGGCTGACCAGATCCTGAGACCTGGTCAATAATCGGGAAATCGGCACGAACTCGTTCCGCAATAGACACGCAGGTGTTACGGGGAAGTGTTGTCATGGGGTCATCCCTCCGACCTGCAAGCTGCCGCCCAACCAGCGCTGCGAGGCACTGAGAGGCAAGCGGTCCAACACCTCCTTGCAGTAACCACGCAGCAGCAAGGTTGCGGCCGAAGACTGCGTAATGCCGCGGCTGCGCAAGTAAAAAAGCTGATCCTCCTGAAGCTGACTCACGGTGGCCCCGTGGGTACAACGAACATCGTCGGCCACGATTTCCAACTCGGGCTTGGCATCCACGCGGGCGCGCCCAGAGAGCAACAAGTTTCTGCTGAGCTGGGAGGCATTGGTGCGCTGCGCCGGCCTGGGCACTTGAATGGCTCCGTTGAAGATGCTGTGAGAGCGATCGGCCGCGATCGTTTTTTGCACTTGGTCAAGCGTGCCCTCAGGCCCCTCAAAGCGCACAGCGGTATGAACCGCAAACTGCTCGTCAGCAGCGGTGACGGAAAGACCATGAATGGAAGCAGAAGCCTGGCCATCCACCTGCACAACACTCGGTTCCAGTCGCCCGAACGACCAGCCCTGAGACACGGAAACCAGGGAGTAATGACTGCGCGTCTCTTGCTCCACAGCCAGGTTGGCGAGCAGAGACTCGCCACCATCCCCTAAAGCAAGCAAACCGTGGTTCACCTTGGATTCCTGGCCGAGATGAATTTCGAGCAGATGACTATGGGCAGCCTGGCCCTTCGCGCTCACAACCTGAAGAAACTCGAGCTCGGCTTTTTCTTCAACCAGCAACAAAACCCTGGTTGGAACCAACATGGCGTCGGACGCGACCATCACCAGCTCAACGGGTGGAACTTTTCCGCGGATGCGCAACGCCAAAATCTGCTGACTCACTCCGTGATTCAGCTCCACCGGCCAATCCGACGCGCAGTGGCAGCGAGACAGGGTATGGCCGAGGGCCTGCTCCAACTCAGCCCCTTCGAGCAACGAAATTCCTTCCGGCAATGCCACCCCCTGCAGGGGATCCTGGCTGCCATCAATCACAAGCCTCAGGGCCTGCTCAGGAACAGGCGGCCAGCTATCTGCACTGGAGGAATCACTCCTTTGATCAGCGAGTGACAACTGAAACAGGGCCTCTAGGCGAGTGAGGTCCGTGAGCCTCCAGGCCTCTTGTCTCCTACTGGGAAACCTCTGCTCTGACAGCGCCAATCGTCCTCGGCGCTGAACTGGCTCGAGTGTCCCCGCTGGTGCAGGGAGCTGTGTCAACCAACCCTCGGGCATCACCATCGTTAGGCCACCCCCTCGGCCGCGAGCTGCTGATCCACCCAGTCGTAACCGATCTCTTCTAACTCAAGAGCCAACTCACGCCCGCCCGTACGCAAGATGCGGCCAGCCCCCATCACGTGCACGTAGTCCGGAGTGATCTCATCCAAAAGCCTTTGGTAATGGGTGATCAGCAACGTGCAGTTGTCCTGACTTGCCAACTGATTCACACCGCCAGCAACGATGCGTAAGGCATCAATATCCAAACCAGAGTCGGTTTCGTCGAGGATCGCGACCACTGGATCCAACAGGGCCATCTGAAGAATCTCGTTGCGCTTTTTCTCGCCACCAGAAAAGCCTTCATTCACGCTGCGTTCCAGGAATGCAGGGTCCATTTGCACCACTTGCAAGCGCTCACGCACGTGATCGTCAAAATCAAACGTGTCGAATTCCTCCTTACCTTGCTTTTCGCGCCGGGCATTCGTGGAGACCCGCAGAAACTCCAGGTTGCTCACTCCAGGGATCTCAATCGGATATTGGAATCCCAAAAACACACCAAGACGCGAACGCTCCTCAGGCTCCAGCGCAAGAAGGTCACGGCCTAGGTAGCGCACGGAACCCGATGTCACCTTGTAAGCGGGGTGACCGGCCAAAATCTTGGACAACGTGCTCTTGCCGCTGCCATTCCGCCCCATCACGGCATGAATCTCGCCGGCTTTCACCGTCAGGGTCACCCCATTCAGGATCGGCTTGCCCTCAACGGACGCATGCAAATCATTGATTTCAAGGAGAGGCTCGGCGTCAGGACGGATCACGTCAGAAGAGAAGGAAGAGGGAAACGAGTATTCGGAAACTTGGTGCTGGGATTAGCCCACCGAACCCTCAAGCTTGAGGGCGAGAAGTTTGTCGGCCTCAGCCGCAAACTCCATGGGAAGTTGATTAAACACATCCCTACAGAAACCGCTCACCATCATCGACACAGCTTCTTCAAAGCCAATGCCTCGACTTTGGAGATAAAACAATTGATCTTCCGACATGCGACAGGTACTGGCCTCATGTTCAATCGCAGCTTGAGGCTGTTGGGAGCGAATGTAGGGGTACGTGTTGGCGGCAGCTTGATCTCCAATCAGCATCGAATCGCATTGGCTGTAGTTACGAGCACCCTTGGCATTTGGACCAACTTGCACAAGGCCTCGATAACTGTTGCTTGACCGACCAGCACTAATCCCTTTGCTAACAATTGTGGAACGGGTTCGTGGTCCTACATGAACCATTTTTGTTCCCGTGTCTGCTTGTTGACAATTATTCGTAAGAGCAACGGAATAAAACTCACCAACCGAATCAGCACCTTGCAACACACAACTTGGATATTTCCAAGTGATCGCTGATCCCGTTTCCACCTGCGTCCAGCTAATACGACTGCGATCACCGCGGCACTGACCGCGCTTGGTCACAAAATTATAAATACCACCAACACCATTCTCATCGCCAGCGTACCAATTTTGAACCGTGGAATACTTAATCGAAGCATCATCTAGAACAACCAATTCCACAACAGCTGCGTGAAGCTGATTGGTATCAAACATCGGAGCAGTGCACCCTTCCAGGTAGCTCACCGACGCACCTTCTTCCGCAACAATCAACGTGCGTTCAAACTGGCCAGTATCGCCAGAGTTGATCCGGAAATAGGTGGATAGCTCCATAGGACATTCCACACCCTTAGGAATGAACACGAACGACCCATCACTAAAGACAGCAGAGTTTAATGCCGCAAAATAATTATCACTGCTAGGGACAACTGAACCAAGATATTTCTCGATAAGTTCCGGATGTTCAATAACAGCTTCACTAAAGGAGCAAAACACTACTCCATGCTCTGCAAGCTTTTCCTTGTAGGTGGTGGCAATCGAAACGCTATCAAAAACAGCATCGACAGCCACATTGCTCAGTCTTTTTTGCTCGCTCAGAGGAATCCCTAATTTCTCAAATGTTTCAAGAAGCTTGGGATCAACTTCATCAAGACTTTGCTTTTTCTCTTGTTGCTTTGGCGCTGCGTAATAGACAATATCCTGGTAATCAATTGCTTTATAACCCAACGCAGCCCAATCAGGCTCTTCCAACTTCAACCAATGGCGATAAGCCTTGAGCCGAAAATCAAGGAGGAACTTCGGCTCATTTTTCTTAGAAGAAATCAATTTCACCACCTCCTCGCTTAGACCTTTAGCGATCTTCTCGGTTTCAATGTCAGTGACAAACCCGTACTTGTACGGCTGACTAACGAGATCGCGTGTGGAGGTACTGGTCATGGACTTCAACCTGCCGTGGCGTGAATCGTTTCAGTACTAATGGTTTGTTCCTCGCAGCGGAAGGGATTGTCTTCTGTGAGAAACAACATGCAGTGGCAGTCCTTCCGCTCGCGCATCGGCACGCAGGGACAATTCCAAAAGGCTTGAGACACCTCAGCTTGCTTATCTTCGTAATGACGACAAGGGCAAAGCGCTCCACCTAAATCATCTTTGTGCTTGGCAAGACCCTTTAAGACAACTGCCGTCACTCCGGGATCACTACAAAAATAAGTGCCGGTTCGTTGGGCGTACGTTTCGGCAAATTTGCGAATGACCTCAAGGCTTTCAGCTGTCGGCTCTGTGCTGCCAGCGGACGCATCGGACATTGGGCTCAAGGGGGGAAAGGAGAGGACGTAGTCAGAAGCGAAGTCTGAATACACCCCGGCCGAGGGTCAGGCCAGGACCGAGATACGAAACAAAAAGGTTTCGTTTCTAGGAGACTAGGGCACTGATCCATCGTCCGGAGACCCCATCATTCTGAAGGGGCGAACACCCGCTGAGCAGAGATCGGTCCAATCGTCGTTAACCCTGTCGAAGGCGACGGCGGATTCACACGCCGATTCCAGCCTTCCCGTGGCATGGTGAGTTCAACAGCTTCATCCCATGGGAGCTCAGGCTCAGGCCCCGACCCGCGAGACCACACTCACCTTGCTTCTCCGGCAGGGCGAAACCAGTGCGGCGAAATTGGCACAGACGTTGGGAATTTCTGTGCAAGCCATGCGCCGGCATCTGCGCAGTCTTGAGGACGAAGAACTCGTGGAGGCCAGTCCCACGCCAGCCGGCCCTGGGCGTCCATCCAACCTGTGGAGACTCACAGCGAAAGGGCACCAGCACTTCCCTGACGGCAGCGAGAACTTCGCCTTAGGTCTGCTGGAGTCCATGGCAGCGACCTTGTCACCGGAGGTGATGGCTGATCTCCTCCGCCAGCAAGCTCTGGAGAAAGCCACCCTCTATCGCAAACAGCTGGGGAATGCACCGCTCGAAGAGAGAGTCCGCGCGCTGGTGAATCTCCGCCTCAAGGAGGGTTACGTCAGCGACATGCAGCCAGCCCCCACGGGTCCAGGTTGGTGCATCAGTGAATTTCACTGCTCAGTTCAAAGAATTGCCGAGGAGTATCCAGCGGTCTGTGATCAAGAGCTGCAGCTGATCAGGCACACCTTTCCCGACTGTCTCGTCGAGCGCGTGCACTGGCGCCTGGAATCAGGACATTCCTGTGGATTCAGCATCGCCCCCAAGCAGGACTAACCCATGCCTGAACAGCCGACCTTTAGTGCAGGCCCCTTATCTCGATCTGATGCCGAGCGGATTGAAGCCACGTTGCTTCCCAACCTCGATCGCCACCACCTTCGCCTCTTGGCCCACTGCCTACGCAGCTTTCAAGCCATCGCAGATCCGCGTCAATCAGGCCCCCTTCCAGACCGACGCACGCTCGAGCAATGGCTGTTGCAGCAGCCACAATTTTTGGACGAACCCCAGTTCCGCGACTTACTTCTCAAACAATTTTTAGCGGCAGCGCAGCAGCTCGAAGATCTCGCCAAACAACAAGATCTCTCTCCGCTGGAACTCAACCTGGAAGCGCTCATTGAGGCCAGCACCAGGGCGAGCAAAGCCAGGCTCGAGGGGCCGCACAACCACCCTTCGAACTGCGATCATCCGATACAGGTGTCATCCCCCTCATGACCTCGGCCATTCCCAACGCTGTCCATTTCTTTCAACAGAGTTGCGGTCGTTGGCGATCGCAACGCAGTGTTCATCACCTGTTGCACCGACGAGCAGAGGCGGGTGGATCCCTCATCGTTGTGGAAGATCTCGATCCGGACGACCAACGCCTGCAAACACTGGCTGAACAACACGGCCACTCCCCGGGGAGCATTGCAGGAGGCAGCTTTGTGCGTTGGAGCGCCTCGATGGCCTGGGATCAAAACGGCGACGCCCATGACGGCGAAACAATCTTTGGTCTCATCCCAGATGGCGATGACGGACGCAGCGGCACCCTGCTTCGAGATTTGGGCTACGCCGAAAAAGCACCGGCCACCTCGACCTTCCAAATGGATCAACAGGACGGTCTCATCCTGCGCACCAGCTACGAGACCATGAACGTCTGGGAGCGCTTCTGGTTCACCAGCCCGAACGTAAGGCTGCGATCCAGCACGGTGGAAGGGCTTTCCAACAACGCCTCCTTTTGCATGGAAACGCGCTTAAGCGACGACAGCGTGGACATTACAGAGGCACCAGCAGGGGCCAAGGACGCGTCATTGCGACCCCTTTCAGCCCCATTCGGCTGGTAAGAACAGACCGCGGTAACTATTACGGACTGTGAGTGCTGACCGGAGAGGAAGAGGTGCACCGGACTCTTCTTCTACGATCACAAACGAAGGATGTTGAAGTTTGCGTGGCCATTCCTCTGTTGCAGTACGCACCGATCACCCAAAATTCAAGGGTGGCGGCGCTACGGGTCGCATCCGAAGAGGTGCCACGGGCCTATTCCATGGACATCGCCATGGATGCGGACAATTTGAAGTCCGTGATTGAAGGGGCTTACAGGCAGATTTATTTCCACGCCTTCAAGTCCGATCGGGACGTGAATCTGGAATCCCAGCTCCGAGACGGTCAGATCACTGTCCGCGATTTCGTTCGTGGCCTCTGCCTCTCCGACACCTTCCAGAGAAGTTTTTATGGCTTCAACAGCAACTACAAGGTGGTTCGCCATCTCGTAGAAAAGCTTTTGGGCCGGAAGACAAGCGGCAAATCAGAAGAGATCGCCTGGTCGATCGTGATTGCCACCAAAGGCGTGACCGGGATGGTTGATGCGCTGCTCGACAGTGAGGAATATCTCGACTCCTTTGGCTACGACACAGTCCCTTATCAGCGCAACCGCGTGCTCCCCGGACGAGAGCTAGGAGACACACCGTTCAACATCACCAGTCCTCGCTACGACGAGTACTACCGCGGAATTCTTGGGTTCCCCCAATTCATCTACACCGGCACGGTCAAATCGATCCCGGCCCGCGCCAAGATCAAGCGCGGCGGCTTCCCCGAGGACTACCTGCCTTGGGTCCGTGGTCTTTCTGGCGCTCGCGGGGCCGCTCCCAGCGGGAGTGCCGATATCGATTACATCTCCAAGGTTCCTTACCGCAGCATCGGTCGCTGAATCACGCAAAAGCATTGCGAAAACTAAGAAAGTCGAGGGGGCCATCAGGCCCCTTTTTTGTGAGTCCAGTGCGTGGGAGCAGCCAACTGAGACCTTAAGAGCAGGGGTCTGGAGTCAGAAGATGCTGACCACAGCAATGAAAGATGTCTGAAAAATGGAAGTTGGCTGCAAACTAATCCCGAAGAAACTCGGTTGGTTGTCCGTGACGCAAGCCCTCTCATCTCTAGCTCGCCTGACGCTGCGTCAGCTCCGCCAGATGGCAAGTGATCTGGGGGTCACCCTCTACAGCCGAAAGAGCAAGGAGGAGCTAGTTGGCGCTATCGCCGAGCGCCAGGATCGCCGCGATGGCGACCTCGAAGCCATGGAGGCAGAGCTGCATGCTCCCTCCATGCCCGAAGCAACGACCCGGGTCGTTTTCCTGCCGAGAGATCCCCAGTGGGCCTACGTTTTTTGGGAAATATCCGATAGCGATCGACGGCAAGCTCAATCAGAAGGAGCCGCCTTCCTATGCCTGCGTCTCGCCGATGTAACCGGACTCGCGAACGGTTCATCTCACCCCCATACGCTCCAAGAAGTGCCGGTTGATAGCCACAGCACTGAGTGGTATTTGCCCGTACCTCTTTGCGATCGCGACTACCGCGTTGAACTTGGATACAAGTCTGAGAACAAGTGGATCTCCCTGGCCTTCTCTTCTGTGGCAAGGGTTCCAGCCCTCCACCCAAGCGATCAAATTCTTGATCAGTTTGTCCCCTTCAGCCTGGATGCCACACCCGCTGCAGCTCCCGTGCAGCCGATGACCATGCCTGGGGCTGATCCAGAACCAACGGACAGCAAGTTGCACGAACGTCTATATCAAAGCGCCACGACCCACTTCCGCAGTCGCCGCGTTGGCTCCGAGATCCTTCACGAAAGCGATTCGATGGGTTCCGATCAGCGTGGACTCAACGATTCGGGAGTTGGCCTGTGGGCCAGCGGACGCAATGAGTCCGGCCTGGGTGGAGTCGCTCCCCGTCAGCGCTCGTTTTGGCTCGTTGCCGATGCGGAACTAATCGTTTACGGCGCAACAGATCCATCGGCACGCCTCACCATTGGCAAAGAAGATGTGCCCCTTTCGAGCGACGGCACCTTCCGCATTCAGGTGCCATTCCGCGATGGTGAGCAGGTCTATGCCATCGAAGCCACGGCTGCTGATGGCGAACAGAAGCGCAATATCACCCTCAATTTTGAGCGTGTAACACCGGAAGACAACAGCAATCCCGCTAGCGAAGCACGCGCTGAGTGGTTCTGATTCTGAACTCCTCAATGCTGCGTTGGTTTGTTGCGATCACTCCCCTAGCAGGGGCCATGGCTTTCCCAATCCTTGTGCCGATCACCATGGCGAAAGTGGGGATCGGCGCCGGTGTAGGTGTCGCGCTCGTTTTGAGCACTCTTTGGTTTGTCGCCATGTTGCGGACATCTGAGATGCCGCACTGAGGGTGGAACCCTCAGTCTGAGAAGCGAACATTCCCTTGTGAATCGATCACAACACAGGCTTCCTGTACGGAAGCTGATCGTATCGATTGCTTTTGGCCTCCTAGCAAGTGGTTGCAGCCGAGCTGGTGTTGTGCTCGGACAGAGGCCCATCGATCTGGCCTTACCCAATGGGATCGATGTCGGGTTTAACCACCGCGGGGGCCGTCGCTATCGAAGTCCCCTAAGCGGAGAATGGAGAAATGGCGACAATCTCGAGCAGATGCTGATTAATGCGATTCAGTCTGCAGACGAAGAAATTTTAGTGGCGGTCCAAGAGCTCTCCCTACCGCAGATTGCCCAGAGTCTTGTTGCCGCAGCCCGCCGAGGGGTGAACATCAAAGTCATTTTAGAAAACAACTACAGCACCCCATGGAGCCAAGCTCATGAGCTCGATCTCAGTCGTCATGGACGCCAAAGACTCAGGCGCTTAAAAGCTCTGGCTGATCGAGACCAAAACGGTGTTGTGAGTCCACAAGAAGAACGAGAGAGCGACGCGCTACTCATCCTTCGAAACGGACGAATTGCTTGGATTGATGACACCGAAGACGGCAGCAAAGGCAGTGGTCTGATGCACCACAAGTTTGTCATCATCGATGCTGAACGCGTCATCACTGGCAGCGCCAACTTCACCAATTCCGGAATCCATGGTGATGCTGGAGCCACACAAACTCGCGGCAATGTAAATCACCTGATCAACATTCAAAGTCCAGCTCTGGCATCTATTTTTAAAGAAGAGTTTGCTCAGATGTGGGGAGATGGCCCTGGCGGCTCGAAAAATAGTCGCTTTGGACGCAATAAAACTTCCCAGCCTCTGCGGACCGTCAAGGTGGGCTCCATGAACATCAAAGTGCTGTTTCCACCCCATGCAAAAACACATCCAGGACATGGCCTTGATCTGATTGCGGGTCAACTAGGCAGCGCCAAACAAACGATTGACCTTGCCTTATTCGTGTTCTCCGCGCAGCAGCTCACCAACAAACTTGCCGACAGGGTCTCCGCTGGCGTGAAGCTGCGGCTGCTTGCTGACCCTGGATTTGCCAGCCGGTCCTTTTCAGAAGTGCTTGATCTTCTCGGAGTGGCCCTGCCCGATCGCTTCTGCAAATTAGAGGCAGGGAATCAACCCTTAACCAAACCACTCCAAGGCGTCGGCACCCCTGGCCTTGCCCGCGGCGACAAACTCCACCACAAGTTCGCCGTGATCGATAACAAAACTGTGATCACAGGCAGCTTCAACTGGTCGCCCGCTGCCTCACACACCAATGATGAAACCCTGCTGGTCATTGAGTCACCACAACTTGCAGCACATTTCACCCGTGAGATGGATCGAATGTGGCGAGGAGCTGAACTCGGGATCACCGCTCGGATGCAGCGCAAGCTGGATCGACAAACAAGAAAATGCGGGAGCGGAGTCCAGCGCAAGGAGACAAGCACCAGCACTGGTGCAAAAGGATAAAACTTGTTTGGCTTTGACGCTTAGTTGTGTAGTCCCACCAGGTTGTTCAGCTGACAAAGGGGTGTGAGGTCGTCATGGTCCGGGTGTCACCTCCGACCCACAGACCCCACACCCCATGCATACCCACCCGAATGCTCGGC